>MDSY01090060.1_pt1 | contig 22617 bp, 16 predicted proteins | sample 811131 | NCBI WGS metagenome assembly MDSY01 (sample SAMN05326643, study PRJNA326480) | marine metagenome | isolation source: seawater | place: Atlantic Ocean: South West | collected 2010 | reverse complement strand
GTTGCCAATACCAAATCGAAAGGGAGCAGCCATGTTTTCAAGCAAGACGCCATTGACTCTGGCGCTGGCGGCGGTGGCCGCTGGTGTCTCTTCCGTGCATGCCGCCGATGGCCCGCAGACGCTGCCGGCGTTGACGGTCAGTGCCAGCGCGTTGAATCAGACGCCGGAGCAAATGACGCAGCCAGCGGCGGTGCTGCAGGGTGAGTCCTGGTTTACTCAGCGCGAAACGGGGCTGGCGGACAGTCTGGAGTCGTTGCCAGGTGTGCGCGCATCCGGGTTTGGTCCGGGCAGCAGCCGGCCGGTCATCCGTGGCCTGGATGGGGCACGCGTGCGGGTGCTGAGCGACGGCGCCGATGTACTGGATGCGTCCACCGTCAGCCCTGACCACGCAATCAGTGCCGACACCGCATTGATCGAGCGGGTAGAAGTGCTCAAGGGCCCGGCCACGCTGCTCTACGGCGGCGGTGCGATTGGCGGGGTGGTCAACCTGATCGACCGCCGTGTGCCGACCTATGTGCCTGAGCGCGGCTATGAAGGCGAGATTGATCTGCGCGCCAACACCGTAGCTGACGAGCGCGCCGGCTCTGCCGGTCTGACCGTGGGCGCCGGAGCCTTTGCCATGCGCCTCGAAGGCGGCAAGAGCGAGGCGGACCCTTACCGCATCCCCGGCCACCCCTCCCGTCAGGAAGGTGCCTACAACGATACCGATACCGGCTCGGTCGGCTTCAGCTGGATCGGCGAGCAGGGCTATCTGGGTCTGGCCTACAGCCGTCAGGATCGGGAATATGGCCTGCTGGCGCACGAGCACGCGGATTGCCATACCCATGGGCCGGACTGGCACTGCAGCGGCCACGATGAGCACGACCATGACGACGATCACGACGATGACCATGACGATCACGACGACCATGATGAGCACGATCATGACGATCACGCTGCCTGGATCGACATGGAGCAGCGCCGCTGGGACCTGCGCGGCGAATACCTGAATCCCTTTGCCGGTGTTGAGCGCCTGCGCCTGCGCGTTGCCGACACCGACTACCGCCATGTCGAAATGGAAGGCGACGAAGTTGGCACCCGCTTTACCAACCGCGGCACCGATGGCCGCCTGGAGCTGACTCACGAACCCATCGCCGGCTGGCGCGGGGTTGTCGGCACTCAGCTGACCCGTCGCGACTTTGCGGCAGAAGGGGAGGAGTCCTATGTGCCGGCCACGCTGACCCACAACCGCGCGCTGTTCCTGCTGGAAAGCTATGAGGCCGGTGACTGGCTGTATGAAGTAGGCCTGCGTCAGGAGTGGCAGTCGATTGAGGTGAAGCAGGGCAGTGAAGAAGCCGACCACCGTGGCACCTCGCTGTCGTTCGGCGCGACCTGGCAGTTCCAGCCGGATCTGGCGTTGTACGGCACGCTGTCACGCTCGCAGCGCCTGCCAACCGCCGAAGAGCTGTATGCCACCGGCCCGCACGCGGCAACCCGCACGGTCGAGCTGGGTGACCCTGATCTGGACCGCGAAACGGCCATCAACGCCGAGCTGGGCCTGCGCCGCACGCAAGGGCCGGTCACCTTTGATGTCAGCGTCTACCGCAATGAGGTCGATGACTTCATCTATGCCGCTGATACCGGCGCTGATCCGGGCGCGGGATACCGCGTAGTTGAATACCGTCAGGCCGATGCGGTGCTGCAGGGTATTGAGGGCAGCGTCAGCTGGCAGGCAACCTCTTCGACCGGGCTGACCCTGTTCGGTGACAGCGTGCGTGGCCGTTTGAAAGACGGTGGTGATCTCCCGCGTATTCCGGCTGACCGTTTGGGTGCGCGCATAGACCAGCGTTTGACTGCCGGGTTTTCTGCGCAGCTGGAAGCCACTCAGGTGATGCGCCAGGACAACACCGCCGACTACGAAACCGAAACCGGCGACTACACCCTGCTGGGTGCCGGTCTGAACTGGCGCGGTCAGTTGGGTGAAAGCGACGTGTTGCTGTATCTGCGCGGCAACAACCTGCTCAACGAGAAAGCGCGTCAGCACAGCTCCTTCATCAAGGATGAAGTGCTGCTGCCGGGCCGCAACCTCACGGTTGGCGCGCGTTTGGTGTTCTGAGTCAGAGGGGTACTGCTACCAAGGGAGTAACTAAATTACCCCTGCGAGCAATTGTTGGTGTTGGGCTCTCGGCCAAGAATCGTGGCCAGAAGCAGGAAATTTTCCCGTTTCACCGTGTGGGACGTGCCAAGCGATGCCCAGTATCGCTTGGCACAACCCGACTGCGCCAATACAACAACATCTCAGAGGTAGCAGCAATGACCAAACATGCCCGCTCTTCCTTTCTGTTGACCACGCTGGTTGCCGCCATGAGCGTCGCCGGCGTGGCCACAGCCAATGTCACCAACGACGATATCCGTGCCGACGCCACCAACAACAATCAGGTGGTCACCAATGGCATGGGTCTTCAGGGTCAGCGTTTCAGTACCCTGGACCTGCTCAACACCGACAACGTCAGCAGCCTGCAGCCGGTCTGGGCTTTCTCGCTGGGTGGCGAAAAACAGCGCGGTCAACAGTCCCAACCGATGATCAAGGACGGTGTGATGTACATCACCGGTTCCTACTCGCGGGTTTTCGCCGTTGACGCGCGCACCGGTACCAAACTGTGGCAGTACGACGCCCGTCTGCCCGACGGCATCATGCCTTGCTGTGACGTGATCAACCGTGGTGTGGCGCTGTACGACAACCTGGTGATCTTCGGCACCCTGGACGCCAAACTGGTTGCCCTGGACAAGGACACCGGCAAGGTTGTGTGGCGCAAAACCGTGGCTGACTATCAGGCTGGCTACTCCATCACTGCAGCACCGCTGGTGGTTGATGGCAAGCTGATCACCGGCGTATCCGGTGGCGAGTTTGGTGTGGTCGGCAAGATCGAAGCCTACAACCCCACCAACGGTGAACTGCTGTGGACCCGTCCGACCATTGAAGGGCACATGGGGTACACCTACGAAGACGGCAAGCCGGTTGAAGCGGGTATCTCCGGTGGCGAAGCCAACCAGACCTGGCCTGGCGACCTGTGGAAGACCGGTGGCGGCGCGCCGTGGCTGGGCGGCTACTACGATCCGGAGACCAACCTGCTGTTCTTCGGCACGGGTAACCCGGCGCCGTGGAACTCGCACCTGCGCCCCGGCGACAACCTGTACTCGTCTTCGCGTCTGGCGCTGAACCCCGACAACGGTCAGATTGTCTGGCACTTCCAGACCACCCCGCATGACGGCTGGGATTTTGACGGCGTGAACGAGCTGATCTCCTTCAACTACGAAGAAGACGGCAAGGAAGTAAAAGCGGCCGGTACTGCTGACCGTAACGGCTTCTTCTACGTGCTGGATCGTACCAACGGTGACTTCATCCGCGGCTTCCCGTTCGTTGACAAGATCACCTGGGCCACCGGTCTGGATGAGAACGGTCGTCCGATCTACGCCGATGAATTCCGCCCGGGTGCACCAACCGAGTCCGGCGATGCCGGCAGCCAGGTCTTTACCGCTCCGGCCTTCCTGGGTGGCAAGAACTGGATGCCGATGTCCTATGGCCAGAACACCGGCCTGTTCTACGTACCGTCGAACGAGTGGGGCATGGACATCTGGAACGAATCCACCACCTACAAGAAAGGCGCTGCCTATCTGGGTGCTGGCTTCACCATCAAGCCGCTGAACGAAGAGTACATCGGCGTACTGCGCGCGATGGACCCGAAAACCGGCGAGGAAATCTGGCGCTACCAGAACGAGGCTCCGCTCTGGGGCGGCGTGCTGAGCACCCAGGGTAATCTGGTGTTCACCGGTAACCCGGAAGGCTACCTGATGGCGTTTGACTCGCGTAACGGTGAAAAACTGTGGCAGTTCAACACCGGCTCCGGTGTAATCGGTTCACCGATTACCTGGGAGATGGATGGCGAACAGTATGTCTCCGTGATGTCCGGTTGGGGTGGCGCGGTACCGCTGTGGGGTGGCCACGTTGCCGAGCGGGTGAAGAACTTCACCCAGGGCGGCACGCTGTGGACCTTCAAGCTGCCGAGCAGCGCTGCAGTCAGTCAGCGCTAAGCAGTCGGGAGTGCGCTTCGGCGCACTCCCTTTTTTCTTGCAAGGCTCTAAATAGGGCCTCCTGTCGATACTCTCCGCTTGTCGATCTGCTCTACTACTTTAGTACTGCTTTGCCGGACGCCCGGTGTGGCTGGGTTACCCTAAGCGCTGGCTTCTTCCCTGCGTGACCCGCCGTGCAATCCATATCTTTTGCCCAGCAGCCTGCCGATCAGCGTGACTACCAACTGTACCGCGCCGGCAACGGGCTGCCTTGTCTGCTCATCCACGATCCCCATGCTGTTCAGTCCAGCGCCGTTGTGCAGGTTGCTGCCGGCAGTCACGCCGAGCCGGATGACCTGCCGGGGCTGGCACACCTGCTGGAGCATATGTTGTTCATGGGCTCGCAGCGCTGGCCTGAGCCCGGCTCCTTCCCGGGCCGCGTGGCGGAGTGGGGCGGGCGCTTCAATGCCAGTACTGCGCCGCGGGCCACCACGTTTTTCTGTGCGGTCAGCCCCCAGGGGCTTGAGCCCTGTCTGGCGCATCTGACCGACATGCTGACCGCGCCGCTGTTTGCGCCTGAACAGGTCGAACGGGAGCGACGGGTGATCGATGCCGAGTTCCAGACCCGTTTGGCTGATGATGCGATTCATGCGCAGGCCGCGCTTGCCACGCAGCTGCATCCTGAGCATCCGCTGCGCCGCTTTACCGCCGGAAATGCGCGGAGCCTTGCGGGTGACGCCGCCGAGCTGGCCGAGCGCCTGACCCAGTGGCATGCCATTCACTATCGTGCCGGTAGCATGGCGCTGGTGTTGCACGGCCCACAGTCGTCCGAGCAATTGCTGGCACTGGCGCAGACTAGTGCGGATCAGCTGCTGGCTGGCCGCGCGCCGGAACCCTTTGCCCTCCCGTTGTTTGCCGAGGGGCACTTGCCACGCCAGGTTGACTGGCAGGGTCGCAGCAGTCAGGCGGAGCGCGTGCTGCTGTATCCGCTGAGTGAGTGTGATGTGCATGGCCCGGCCGCGCGCTGGCTCTGCGACTGGTTGAATAGTCCCGCGCCTGCGGGTGCGCTGGGCTACCTGCGTGAGCGCGGGTTGCTTGATGAACTGCAGGCCACGTTGGAAGCGGATGCCTGGGGCCAGGCGCTGTTGCGCCTGGAGGTACAGGGTGCCGAGGTAGAGCCGGAGCTGCTGCTGGTCGAGCTGGATGGCTGGTTGCAGGCCATGCGTGAGCAGGACCCGGCCCAATGGCCGCAGGCCGCGCGGCAGGCATTGGCGCAGACGGCTTTTGACCTTGGCCCGCAGGGCGACATGCTGGACAGCTGCCGCCGCTACGCTGAGCGCTTGTTGAACCTGCCCGCCGAGCAGGTGATGGATCTGGCTGGTGCTTCGTTGCCAGCGCTTGAGGCCGAGGACTGGCAGCAACTGTTGCGGCAATTGAGGCCTGATAACCGACTGCTGTTACAGCGCCTGCCGCGTCTGCTCGGTGGTGAGTTGTGCGCTCATACGCAGACCCGTTGGCAGGCACGCGCGTTGCCAGTCTCGGCGGTGTCGACGGCCAATCTGACAGGGCGTACGGGCCCTTGCCTGGGCCCACTGGGCGAGGCGCCGGACGGGTTGCCCTGGTCTTCTACAGCTCCGGGGCTGCGTTTGCAGCGCTTTGCGCCACCGGCTGGTGCGTTGCGCACGCGGCTGGCCTGGTGCTGGTCCGACGATATGGCCAGTCAAACCGAACGGCGTTGGCTACAGGCTGCCTGGTCGCTGCAGGGCGAAGCGCTGGCGCAATGGGGCGAACGTGTTGGTGTTGCCCTGCGCTGGTCGCTCGCCCCGGGCCAACTGGTACTGGACGTCAGCGGCCCGAGCAGCCTGCTGCCTGCCTTCCTGCGTGAGCTGCTTACTCAGCTGCAAGCCCCGCCGTCGCTGTGTCAGTTGCCGTTGATCGAGCGTCGCAGCCGGCGCTGGTTGCAGCAGGAGCACGATGCGTTGCCGGCCTGGCGCCTGCTGCAAACGCTGGAGCAGGAACGTACGGTCAGTGCGCTGCGTCTGCGTGACCCGCAGGCGCTTTGGCAGCGGCTGTGCTCGCAGGCGCAGGTGATCTGGCTCAAGCCTGAAGGCTGGCCGGAGGCGGAGCGGGCGCGGCTGGCCAAGCTGCTGATCAACCTGTGTCCGCAGCTGATGCAACCCTTCGCCTGGCGTTGCCCGCTGCCGCAACTGCAGCGCGGGCAATTGCAGGTCAGCGAGGTGAGCAGCAAACATACCGATCGCGCGCAGTTGCTGTATCTACCGGCGCAGGATGACAGCCTGCTGGAGGCCGCGTGCTGGCGCCTGCTGCACCACCGCCTGGCCGATCCGTTCTTCGCCGAGCTGCGCACCCGCCAACAGCTGGGGTATTGGGTGGTCGCGCGGTTGCATCGTCGGGCCGGGCGCCCCGGTCTGTTGCTGCTGGTGCAGTCACCTGATCAGTCGCATCGGCGTATCGAATCGGCGGTTGATGATTTTCTCGCCACCAGCGTGCAGGAATTGAGCGCGCTACCGGCCGAGCAGCTGCAGGCGCAGGCCAGTCACCTGTCGCAGCTGCTGGAGCAGCAACGTCAGCATCCGCAGCACGGCTTTGAAGCGCGCTGGGAGGATTGCGTCTGGCAGCGGGAAGATCAGCTCGCAGCCGAGCAGCAGGCGTTGCTTGAGCTGACCGCCGCGCACTGGAATGCCTTTGTTAGCCGTCTGCCGCAGAGCGCCCGCTGGCGTTTGCTGAGTCGGCAGGCCGGGGCGGACTGACTTCTAATACCTCCGGAGGTTGTAAATACAACCTGCCGCAGGTGGGTATTGTTGGCGCTTGGTCGTAGACACCAAAAGGCAATGTAACCGCCGCTCTTGGTCAATGGGGGCGGGCAGGGGGCTTTCTGATAATCGGGGCGACGCTTCAGTCACTGATTACATCGGAGAGCACCATGTACAAGAACAAGATTGCCTGCACCCTGCTTACCCCCATCGCCCTCGCGCTGCTGAGCGCCCCGGCGTCCGCTGCCATCACCCTGTACGACGAAGACGGCACTACCTTCTCCGCTGACGGCTACGTCAACGCCTTCTACGTCCAGACCGACACCGACAACATCAACGACGATCTGGATCGCGATCAGGCCCGCGTCAAGATGGGCTTTCTGCCGAACTACATCGGCTTCAACATGGGCAAGGACATGGGCGACCTGACCCTCGGCGCGCGTTCCTCTTTCTGGGTCACCATCAACGACAGTGAAACTAATGGCACCTCCACTGCCATCGACGTTCGTCAGTTCTACGGCACCATCGGCGGCGACTGGGGTGAAGTGCTGGTCGGTAAAGACTTCGGTCTGTTTGCCCGCTCCAACATCCTGCTCGACGAAATGCTGGCCGGTTACGGTCAGGTCAGCGACACCTTGGGTCTGGTTGACGGCGGCGGCGTGTCCTTCGGCAACATCGGCAGCGGTTACCCGTATCCGTTCCCGACTGCTCAGATCACCTACCGCTCGCCGGTCATGGGTGGTCTGCGCATTGCCGCCGGTATCATGGATCCGGTCGACACCAGCGACGACAGCGCCGTTGGCAAGAACTACCAGGACGCACCGCGCTTCGAAACCGAGATCACCTATCAGTTCGACCTGGCTGGCGCCGATATCTACAGCTGGGTGAACGCCGGTTACCAGACCTCCAAGAACACCGACAGCACCGTCGACGATGTGACCTCCCAGGGTTTTGGCTACGGTGTCCAGGCAAAGATGGGTGCGCTGTCGCTGGTTGCCTCTGGTTTTGACGCCGAAGGTATCAACCCGTTCTTTACCAACAACGCGGGCGAAGCGGTACTGCGTGAAATCGACAGCACCGGTTACCTGATGCAGGGCTCCTACACCTTCGGCGGCAAGACCCGTCTGGCGCTGTCCTACGGCAAGACCGAAGACGACGGCAACGGTCTTGGCGTTGCCGCTGACTATGAAACCCGCGCCATCGGCCTGTTCCACAGCATCAACGAGCACCTGACGCTGGTGGCTGAGTACAACCAGTTCGAAATCGAAGATCGCACCAACAACCTGACCATCGAAGAGACTGACTCCGTTGCGCTGGGTGTTGCCCTGAGCTGGTAATCGCGTTCAGTGGTACCGGCCCCCGCTTGTGCAAGCAGGCGGGGGCTTTTTGTTTCTGGGACGGCCGAGCTCCAACTTGGCCACAGGGCTCATGGTGGAGAACGCTGCGCGATTCTCCACCCTACGGCCGCCACCAGACACGCACCCGAACCCGGTAGGATGGAGAACGCCGAAGACTTCTCCGTCAACCGCCAGCTCCGCACCTCAACCCCGTAGGATGGAGAACGCCGAAGGCTTCTCCGTCGGCCGCCAGCTGCGCACCCCACCCACGTAGGGTGGAGAACGCCGCAGGCTTCTCCACCAGCCCCGCGCCCGCGTTGTCCCCAAGACCTACCAATCCAGTACTGAAGTAGCATAGGGCCCAGGCTTGCCTGCTCTCTAGAATTGTTGGCATGAACCCGATTTCCGGTATGCCCGACTTCAGCACGCAGCCGCTCGACGACTGCTTCCGCACCGCCATGACCGAGGCCACCGACCCGGACGCTGCGGCGCAGGATCTGGCGCGTCAGTTACTGCACCCGCACCTGGGCTGCGTGCTGTTCTTCTGCTCGGCCGAATACCCGCTCGACAAGCTGGCAACCGCACTGGAGCAGCACTTCGGCGGCGTCATGTTGTTGGGCTGCACCACCGCTGGTGAAATCAGCGCCGAAGGTTATGGGCGCGGCTGCATCAGTGCTGTCGGGCTGGACCTGCGTACCTTTGCCGTGGACTGCACGCTGATCCGCGCATTGGACAGCTTCAGTCTGGTCGAAGCCCAGCAGGCGGTAGAGCGGATGCTCGGTCACTGTCGGCAGGTCAACCTGGCGCCGGTCAAGGATCACACCTTTGCCCTGACGCTGCTCGACGGCCTGTCCAGCCGCGAAGAGTTGGTGCTTAACACCCTGAGCGCCGCGCTCGGCAGCATCCCCCATTTCGGCGGTTCAGCCGGTGACGACAATCACCTGAGCCACACCCACGTCTACTATCAGGGCCGTTTTGTGACCGGCGCTGCGGTGGTGGTGATGGTCAACACCTGGCTGGATTTCGAGGTGTTCACCACCCATCACCTGAAACCTACCGAGAGCAAACTGGTGGTGACTGACGCTGACAGCAGCACACGCACCGTGCTGGAACTGAACGCCGAACCCGCCGCCGAGGAATACGCCAGGCTGGTCGGCGTGCCGGTGGATGAACTGAGCGGTAAACACTTTGCGCTCGACGCGCTGGCGGTGCGCATTCGCGACCAGTTCTATGTGCGCTCGATTCAGCGGGTCAACCCGGACCGCAGCCTGACCTTTTACTGCGCAGTGGATACCGGCATCGTGCTCACCGCCATGATCCCGGGCGAGCTGATGCCCAACCTGCGCCTGCGCTTTGAACAGTTGCGCCAGCGCCTTGGCGAGCCGGTGCTGATTCTGGGCTGCGACTGCTTCTTGCGGCGCATGGAGTCCGAGCTGCGCGGTGAAGACAAGCGCATGTCCGAGTTTCTTGCCGCCAACCGGGTGATCGGCTTCAACACCTACGGCGAGCAGTTCAACGGCATGCACATCAACCAGACCTTTACCGGGGTGGCGTTTGCATTCCCGCGTTGAGTTGCCGCTGCATGATCCTGAGCTGCTGGCCGAGCTGGAAGCGCTGCGCGCGCAGAACAGCAAACTCAAACGCATCAATGCCGCGCTGATCGAGCGGGTCGAATCCAGCTCCAGTCAGCGCACCGAAAGCTACGCCGCGTTTCAGCACTCGGTCGAGCTGGCCGAGCAGGTGCGCGAACGCACCCAGGCGCTGAATGACACCATGGCCGAACTGCAGGCCAGCAACCGCCTGCTCAGCGATGCGCGCGCCCGGGCCGAGAAGGCGCATCACTACCTGATTGACGCCATCGAAAGCGTGCCCGATGCCTTCGTGCTGTTCGACGAGAACAAGCGCATCGTGCTCTATAACCGCCGCTTTGCCGCGTTCTGGCAGGGCACCGGCGTGCGCATCACCGAAGGTACCTCGCTCGGCGAGGTCAAGCGCATGGCGCTGCGCGCCGGGCTGATCGTCGATACCGACGCCGCCGCCGACGGCCACCTGCTGCACCAACTGCGCGATCAGCGCTGGATGCAGGTCAGCGAACGGCCGACCCGCGAAGGCGGGCTGGTGATCATGTACACCGACATCACCGACCTCAAACAGTCCGAAAAGGCGCGGCGCGAGAAGGCGCTGGAGCAGAAGACCCGGCTGTTGCAGCGTACCGTCGACAGCCTGTCGCAAGGCGTGGCAGTGGTGAACGACGAGGGCGCGCTGGAAGTCTGGAACGGCCGCTTCCTGGAGCTGGCCGGGCTGGCGCCGATTGAAGCCCACCGCCCGTTCGACGAGGTGATGGAAGACAGCGAACTGGAGCTGTTCACGCCCTACAGTCGTACCGAACAGGGCGCGCCGGTGCTGACCTGCGAGCAGCATCTGGGCAACGGCCGGGTGCTGGAGGTACGCACCCATCCGATGCCGACTGGCGGCTTCGTCAACACCTTCACTGATATCACCGAGCGTGACCTATACGCCCGTGCGCTGGAAGAAAGCGAACGCTGGGTGCGGCTGATTACCGACCACGTACCGGCGCTGATCGCCTATGTTGGCGCCGATCTGACCTATCAGTTCACCAACAAGGTCTATGAAGACTGGTACGGCTGGGCCCGTGGCGAGATTCTTGGTCAGAGCTTGCATCGGGTGCACAGCGCCGAGCAGTACAGCCGTCTTGAGCCCTATATCGCCCGCGCCTTCAACGGTGAGAGCGTCAGCTTTGAATTCGCCGAGGCCAATCTCGACGGCCACCAGCGCTACCTGCTGCGTTCCTACGTGCCCAACCGCGACAGCGACGGCGAGGTGGTCGGCATATTCGTGATGATCCGCGATATCACCGAGCGGCGGCGTACCTCTGAGGCGTTGCATCAGGCCTATCAGCATCTGGAGCAGCGCGTGCGTGAGCGCACCCAGGAGCTGACCGAAGTAAACAGCCAGATGCGCCAGGAAATCCGCGAACGCGCCGAGGCCGAAGCTCGCCTGCGCGAAGCCAAGCGCGAAGCCGAGCAGGCCAACCTGTCGAAAACCAAGTTCCTTGCGGCGGTCAGCCACGACCTGCTGCAGCCGCTCAACGCCGCGCGGCTGTTTACCGGCGCCCTGTTGGAACAGCAGGTGCCGGAGGGCAGCGCGTCACTGGTGCGGCAGGTCAGCCATTCGCTGGAAGACGTCGAAAACCTGCTCGGCACGCTGGTCGATATTTCCAAGCTGGACGCCGGCGTCATCAAGCCGGATATCAACGCCTTCTGCCTTGACAGCCTGCTCGACAACCTCGCCAACGAATATCGCCAGCTCGCCGCCAGCGAAGGGCTGCAACTGAGCTTTGTACCCTGCGGCGCAGTGGTGCGCAGCGACGCCCAGCTGCTGCTGCGCATCCTGCGCAACTTCCTCACCAACGCCATCCGCTACACGCCGGCCGGGCGCATCCTGCTTGGCTGCCGTCGCCACGCCCACGGCCTGCGCATCGAAGTCTGGGACACTGGCATGGGCATCCCGGAAGACAAACTGCAGGAGATCTTTCAGGAGTTCAAACGGGTCAACCCCAGCGCCAACACCCGCGACCGTGGTCTGGGCCTGGGTCTTGCCATCGTCGACAAGATTGCCCGCATGCTCGGTCACCGCATTCGCGTGCGCTCAACCGAAGGGCAGGGCTCGGTGTTCAGCGTCGATGTGCCCTTTGGCCGTCTGCAACCGACCGTGGTGCACGACGAACCGGTTACCGCGCGGATCGGCGAACGCCTGCCGGGCTCCACCATCTGGGTACTGGATAACGACGCCGCCATCTGCGCCGGCATGCGCACGTTGCTCGAGGGCTGGGGCTGCAACGTCATCACCGCGCTGTCGGAAGAAGACCTCGCCGCGCAGGTCGACAACTTCCACGCCCAGGCCGATCTGCTGATCGCCGACTACCACCTCGACAACGACGTCAACGGCGTCGACGTCGTTCAACGCATCAACGCCCGCCGCAGCTCACCGCTGCCGGTACTGCTGATCACCGCCAACTACAGCAACGCCCTCAAGCTGCAGGTGCGGGAATTGGGACATGTGATTTTGCACAAGCCGGTGAAGCCGATGAAGTTGAAGACGGCGATGAGTCATTTGTTGGCGGTGAGTGGGTGATCTTTGGATCGCCCTGACAAATACAGAAAATAGTGCCTTCTGCTGGTTCCGTGGTTTCTTCGATACGCGCGTTCGCCTTTGGTATTTCAGGCTTATTCCCTCGCATTCATTGGGATTCCTTTCGCCTTCCTGGCGAGTCACTTTTCTTTGCTTGGCCAAAGAAAAGTAACCAAAAGAAAGGCCACCCCAACTGCACGGCCCTTCGGGGTCGCTGCGTTGCTCGGCCTGACGGGGAGTCGTAAAACTCGTCGCTACGCTCCTCAGACAGCCTACGACTCTTTTTCCCGTCAGCCCTGCGCTACTCGCCCACGCAGACGGGGGTATTGGTCCGTGCAAACCTCACCCCCCGTCGCAGGAACATGCTCTGCGGGAAGGCCGAGTTCCAACTCGGCCATGACGTTGCACGCTGGTTCGCTGGTCGAGCGGGAGCTCGACCTTCCCGGGTTGCGCGGTTAGATGGCGAAAAGAGGAGATGCTGGCCCCGCATCTTCCGTAGAGGCACGGCATGCCGTGCCCGTTTCCAGGCACCACCGCCTCTCCCGTCATTCCCGCGCAGGCGGGGATGATGTCGAGTGGGTCGGGAAGGCCGAGTTCCAACTCGGCCACGGCGTTGCACGCAGGTTCGCTGGTCGAGCGGGAGCTCGACCTTCCCGGGTGCCGAGCCGTCGAATCATTGCTTGACCACCACTTCGTCATTCCCGCGCAGGCGGGAATCCAGTGGGTGGTATCAGGCAGCGAACTGGGTCCCCGCCTGCGCGGGGATGACGTGGAGTGGGTTGGGAATGCCGAGTTCTAACTCGGCCACGGCATTGCACGGAGGCTCGCTGGTCTAGCGGGAGCTCGACCTTCCCGGGTTGCGCGGTTAGATGGCGAAAAGAGGAGATGCTGGCCCCGCATCTTCCGTAGGGGCACGGCATGCCGTGCCCCTACGAATGGGAGGCGGGAAGGGCCAGTCAGCCCCGCTCAGCGCCGCAAATACGCACTGAAATCCACATCACTCGCCGACAAAATCGCCTGTACCCGGTTATGCACATTCAACTTGCGCAGAATCGCGGACACGTGCGCTTTCACCGTGGTTTCGGCGATGTCGAGGTGGTAGGCGATTTGTTTGTTGGACTCGCCCTTGGCCATGCGTTCCAGCACCAGCAGTTGCTTGCGGGTGAGGGCGTAGAGCAGCTCGGGGGAGATGGGGTATTCCTCGGGGTTGCGGCGGGTGATGGTGTGGTTGGCGCGGATGATGTCGGAAGGCAGGTAGACGTTGCCGTCGAGGATCTGCTCGATCGCTTCGGTCATCTGCGCGCGGGGTGAGGATTTGGTGATAAAGCCGACGGCGCCGTAGGTGATGGCCTGCAGCACCACCTGCTTGTCTTCCTCGGCGGAGACGATCACCACCGGAATCGACGGAGACTCGTTGCGCAGCGTGATCAGGCCATTGAGGCCGTGCATGCCGGGCATGTTGAGGTCCAGCAGAATCAGATCCAGGTCGTCCTGTTCCCGGGCTATGGCCAGAGCACTATCCAGGTCGCAGGTTTCCAGCAGCTCGCTGCCGGGAAATCCGCTACTGATGACATTGCAGATGGCCTCGCGAAACAACGGATGATCATCAGCTATCAGTATCTTGTACATGGCATTGGCAACCTGTTTTTTTGTTTTATTCGGTCGTTCCGGGCAACGCTGGCCCGGTGGTATCAGTTGGTATTACACCCGCGGAGGGGCGTCTTGCAAATGATACATTCGCACAACGAACCGGTACTAAAGTAGTAAGCCCGGCCCGGAGGGCCGGGAGCCATAAGCTTCAAGCTGCAAGCCATAAGCTTCAAGCGAAAAGCGAAAAGCGGCGCGGGCGCTTGGTATGCAGCTCACCCGCGGACCGCAGCCCGCTGCGGGTTGAAGGTCAGCACCGCCGCCAGACTGAACATCAGCCACAAGCCCAGACACACCAGCAGCGCGGTCAGGTTGAACTGCTGATACAGCGCAAAGCGCACCAGTTCCACCGCGTGGGTAAACGGGTTGAGTGCGCACAGCCAATACAGCCACTCGCTTGATTCGCGCATCTTCCACAGCGGATACAGCGCCGACGACAGAAAGAACAGCGGGAAGATGACGAAGTTCATCACCCCGGCAAAGTTCTCCAGCTGACGAATCCCGTTGGACAGCAGCAGCCCCAGTGAGCTGAGCAGCAGCGCCGCCAGCAGTAGCGCGGGTGCAGCCGCCAGCAGGCCCCAGAGTGGGGGGCGAATGTCGAAGCACCAGGCAATCGCAAGGAAGGCATAAACCTGAATCAGCGACACGAGCGCGGTCGCCAGCAGCTTGCTGAGCAGCAGAAACGGCCGTGGCAGCGGGCTCATCAGCAGCACGCGCATGCTGCCCATCTCCCGGTCGTAGACCATCGACAGCGAGCCCTGCATGCCGTTGAACAGCAGGATCATGCAGCACAGCCCGGGCAGGATGTAGGTCTCGTAGGTGATATAGGTGCTGTACGGTGGGATGATCGACACCCCGAGCGCGGCGCGAAAGCCGGCGGCAAATACCAGCAGCCACAGCAGCGGCCGCACCAGCGCGCTGAGAAAGCGTGAGCGCTGCTGGAAGAAGCGCAGCCACTCGCGCTGCATCACGCCCTGCAGGCAGTTGAGGTATTGGGCAGCGGTCATAGCGCGGGCTCCTCGCTGGCGCGGCTGAGCCGCTCGAAGGCGTCGCTGAGGCTCTCCTGAGTTGTGCCGTTGCTCAGGGCGTCGGCTTGCCCCTGGGCGACCACGCGGCCGCGGTTGAGCATCACCACCGGGTCGCTCGGCAGAATCTCGTCGAGCAGGTGGGTGGTCCAGATTACGGTCAGCTGCTGTTCATCGCACAGCGCGCGCACGTGCTGATTGAGCGCCCGGCGGCTGGCCTGATCCAGCCCCACGCTGGCCTCATCCAGCAGCAGAATGCGCGGCTGATGCAGCAGGGCGCGGGCGATTTCGACTCTCCGGCGGTGGCCGCCGTTGAGCGCGCGTACCCGTTCGTGCTGGCGCTCACCGAGCTGCTGGCGGGCCAATTCGGCGTCGATCCGTTGCCTGGCCTCGCGCCGCGACAAGCCGTGCAGCGCGGCGTGATAGGCCAGGTTCTGGCGCACGCTCAGATCCAGATCCAGCGTGCTCTGCTGAAACACCACGCCAAGCTGGCGCAGCGCCGCGCGCGGGTGCTGGCGGATCGATAAACCGTCGAGCAGGATGTCGCCTTGCTGCAGCGCATAGAGCCGACTGAGCAGCGCCACCAGCGTGGATTTGCCCGCGCCGTTGGGGCCGAGCAGGGCGTTCAGGCAGCCCGGCTGGCAGCTGAAATCAACCTGCTTGAGCGCCTCACGCTCGCCATAGGCAAAGCTGACCTGCTGCACGGCGATGCTCATCAGGGCGTGACCACCACACCCCAAGGGAAGCGGCCGACCTTGATCGACTTCACTACCTCCAGGTCGTGGACGTTAACCACCGATACGTCGCCGCTGATGCCGTTGGTGGTCAGCAGCAGGCTTTCATCAGCGTTGAACGCCATGTGCCAGACGCGGCGGCCAACCAGCAGGTAATCCAGTACTTCAAAGGTGTTGGCGTCGACCACCGCCACATGGTTGGCCGGGCCGAGGGCGACGAAGGCGTATTTGCCGTCGCGGGTCAGGCGCACGCCAACCGGCTGGATGCGGTCCGGGTGGATGCCCTTGATCTCGAAGGTCAGCACCTTTTTCACTTCGCGCGAATCCACGTCCAACACGGTAACAGTGCCGCCAATCTCGGCCGAGGCCCAGATGGTTTTGCTGTCGTGGCTGAACTCGACGTGGCGCGGGCGCTGGTCAACCAGGGTGTTGTCGACCAGCTCGTTCGTGGTCGTGTCGATCCAGTGCAGCATGTTGGTGGTTTCGCTGGTGTTCACCGCCCATTTGCCGTCCGGGCTGACCGCCATGCCTTCGGGCTCCACGCCCACGTCGATCTGCGCCAGTACTTCGGCGGTGGGTACGTCCACCACAGTTACCAGGGCGTCGTCTTCGTTGGAGATGTACAGGGTGCGGTCGTTCGGGTGCAGGGCGAATTGCTCCGGGTCAGCGCCGGAGGGCAGCTCCTGCACGATGCGGCGGGTGGCCAGATCCATGATCTGCACGGTGTCGGAGTCGCTGGCGCAGATGAACAGCTTGCTGTTGTCGCTCGACAGCAAAATGCCGCGTGGGCGCATGCCAACGTCCAACGTGTCGGTGACCTCCAGCGTGTTCATGTCGATCACCGAGATGGTGTTGTCCTTCTCGTTCGATACGTAGGCAGTCTCGGCCAGAGCAGCGGTGCTCGCGGTGGTGATCAGCGCGGCCAGCAGGGCGCGGCGAAAGGGCAGGGTAGTCATGGGCAGCTCCATCAGCTCTTGTTCAGGTGTTCGGCGATACGGCACTGGCTCTCGGGTTCGTCGTAGCCGAGGGTGTCCAGGTCGGTGCCGGGGTGCAGGAAGCCGTCCTGCGGTGAGGTGGTCACCAGTGCGCGTGGCTGCACCAGTGCAATCGGCTGGCGCAGTTGGCCGCTCCAGGTGCGGTAGCTCAGCTTGCGGCCCTTGAAGCCGTCCATCGGCAGCCGGTCGCTGACGCTGAGGGCGCCAATGGCGTCGGCGTCGGTGCTGTTGAGGGTGGTGACCGCCGCGCCAATCGAGCGCACGGCCAGCCAGGAGGCAAAGTCCAGGCTGTTCATCCAGCGCCCGGCGTGTTCCTCAAAGCGCTTCTGCAATTGCGCCGCGCCGTAGGTTTCGATGGTCTTGTGCCAGCCGACCGGGGTCAGGCCTTGGGTGCCAGCGACCGGGCGCGGATACCAGGTGTTGTAGGGGATGTATTCGCCAAAGTCGCCGCGCTCGTCGGCCACCAGCACCACGTCGTACTCGTCGGTCTGGGTGAACAGCGGCACCTCGGCCTGGGAGGCACGGCGCAGGTCGGTATCAAAGCTCCACTGCTTCTCCGCGACGATGCGCATGCCGTAGCGCTGGGCGGCGCGCTTGAGCGCGTTGGCGTAGGCCTGATCCTCTTCGGTTGGGCCGCTGATCAGCAGCCAGCGTTTGAGTTTGCGGCTGAGCAGAAACTGGCCCAGTGCATCGGCCAGCATGGCGCGGCTGGGCAGGGTGTGCAGCACGTTGGGCAGGCACTGGCTGGTGCGCAGGGCGTCGTCGTAGCTGCCGGCGTTGAACAGCAGGCTGTCGCCAAACTCGGTCGACAGGGTGCTCAGCGCGCTGGCCGGCAGGTTGCCGATGAACAGCCGCACGCCGTCGGCATGCAGCGCACGGGCGGCGTCGAGGGTGGCGTTCAGCTCGGGCTCGCTGGCGGTCAGCAACTGGTAGTCATGCTTGAGGAAGCGGCCGGTGGTGTTGTTGTCGACGATGGCGAGTTCCGCCCCGCGCAGGCCGGCGTCGGTCGGCTCGGGGATCACATTCGACAGCACCGGGCCGGGGGCAGGTGCCCAGGCCACGTAGCCGATACGCACCTCCAGCGGCTCGGCGTAGCTGCGTTCGGCCACCAGCGTAGCCGCGCACAGGGCGAGCATGAAGAATGCAGTTTGGGTGAGCAGCGGGCGCATCGGGGCCTCCTTTTTCTTGTGGCCCCAGCATAGAAACCGCCCACCGGCGGGGAAATATGAAGAAAGTACCAATCGCCCGGTACCAAGGTAGTATTTCGGCTCTCGGCAGGGTCTTTAGCATGGCGACAACAGAATAAAAAAAGGACCGCCCCCATGTCGCGCACTCGCACCCTGCTGCATGTCAGCCTCATGATGATCTGTCTGATCGGCACCGACCGCCTGTTTGCAGAGGGCGATCTGACCCGTCGCACCACGCCGTTGCCCGACCTGGTACTGGGTAATGACGAAAGCGACTTCGCCATGAGCCAGAGCGAATACGAGCTGGAAACCGGCAAGGCGTATCAGCTCATGATCATCTCCTCCGGTATGAAGGAATATGCCTTCCAGGCGCCCGACTTCTTCAAGACCGTGCACCTGCGCAAGGTCGAGGCCGGCGATGTGGAAATCAAACCCGCCGTGCTGCACGAGCTGGAATTTGAAGAGGCCGGTGAGGCCGAAATCTTCTTTACCCCGCTGATCCCCGGCCGCTACGCCTTCTATCTGAAGGGTTATGAGAGCAAGGGTATGCAGGGCACCTTCGTCGTTCGCTGATCAGCCCGATGAAAACCCTCTCGCTGGCGGTGCGGCTTTACACGGGCGTGCTGCTGGCCTTCGCCGCGATGCTGCTCAGCGTGCTGCTGGTGCTGCTGCAGCAGGCCGAAAAAGACCTGGTGCGCGAGCTGCACGCCAGCCGCGCCCTGGCGCTGCAACTGTTTGACGGCTTGTCGCGCAGCCCCCCCTCACCTGACCCGCATCAGTTCGACGGCCTGCGCCATCTGCGCATCAGTCGCGTGGGTGAGGCGCTGCCCGAGGCCACGGCGGATGACGTGCCGCGCTGGCTGGTCAGCTGGCTGCAACCGGCGGTAGATGAGCGCTTCCCGCCGCTGACGCTGTCATTCAACGACGGCTCCCAGTGGCACATCACCCCGGACCCGCACGACGAACTGGGTGAAATCTGGGAATCGGTACAACTGCTGCTGCTGGTGTTTGCCGCCGCGTTGGCGGTCTCGCTGCTGGCGATTCACTGGGCGCTGGGCCGCGGTCAACGCGCTTATCAGCAACTGCTCGGCGGCCTGCATGAAGTCGCCGCGGGGCGCTTCAGCACTAGGCTGGCCGCCAGCCAACAACCGGAACTCAATCATCTGGCCGAACGCTTTAACGCCATGACCGGCGCCTTGCAGCAGGCCGAGCAGCGCAATCAGAACCTCACCGAGCGGCTGCTCAGCGTGCAGGAAGACGAGCGCACGCAACTGGCCCACGCGCTGCACGACGATCTGGGCCAGTACCTCACCGGCATCCGCGCCCAGACCTTCATGCTGCAGCACAGCCGCAGCGCCTCACCCGAGCAGATCGAACAGCTTAGCCAGCAACTGCTCGCCAGCTGCGATGGGTTACAGCAGGGCTTTCGCGCCCTGGTGCGCGACCTGCACCCGGTGGTACTGCAACGCCTGGGGCTGGAACAGGCGTTGGCCCAACTGACTGAACAATGGCAGGTACAGCACGGCATCGACTGCCGCCTGCTGCTGACAACGGACCTGCCCGAGCTGGCGCCCGATGCCCGCGCGCACCTCTACCGGCTGGTGCAGGAAGCGCTGAACAACGTCGCCCGCCACGCCCGCGCCACGCAGGTGCAGATCTGGCTGGGCTGCGTGGGCGATCAACTGGTGGTGCGTATTGAAGACGACGGCTGCGGGCTGGGGCAGGGCAGCGTCTGGGGTATCGGCATGCATTCGATGCACGAACGCGCCCGCTGCCTTGGCGCCGCGCTGCACCTGCGCAGCGCCGAGCAGAGCGGGTTGATACTGGAACTGAGCATTCCTTGGAGGCAGGCAGCATGAACATCTTGCTGGTGGACGATCACGCGGTAGTGCGCCAGGGCTACACCAGCCTGTTGGCGATGATGCTCGGTCAGGCCGAGGTGCGCGGCGTCGAGAGCGGGGAGGAGGCCATCGCCGCCGCCCAGCAGCGCGTGCCCGATCTGGTGGTGATGGACATTGGCCTGCCCGGTATCAGCGGCATCGAAACCGCCCGGCGGCTGATGCAGCGTTGGCCGCTGCTGCGCATCCTGTTCTTCAGCATGCACGACGAACTGCCGCTGGTGCGTCAGGCACTGGCCACGGGCGCGCTCGGTTACATCACCAAGAATGCCTCGCCCGAAGTGCTGCTCGAAGCGGTCGGCCGCTGCCTTAAGGGCCATCGCTATATCGAACAGGAACTCGCCACCCAGCTGGCCTGTGCTGGCAGCGATGAACGCCTCGACCCGCGCCTGCGCGACGTCACCCAGCGCGAGTTCGAGATCTTCGTCATGCTCGCCCGCGGCGTGCCGCCCCGGCAGATCGCCGAGAACCTGTGCATCAGCAGCAAGACCGTCTCCAACAATCTCACCGTGCTCAAGCAGAAGCTCAACGTCAGCTCGCTGACCGAGCTGGTGCATCTGGCGATTGATACCGGCGTGCTGCGGGTGCAGCGCGGTTGACCGCTGGTCGGCTGCAAAGCGGCTGAGCCGCCTGCCAGCTAGCCTGAGAGAGCGTTGTTGGTCGCGCAATCTACTACTAAATAACGACGTCAACCCTGCCAACGGCGCATACCAGACACCCCGGAGCCGTTACTAAGATCGAACCATGACTTGACCCGTGCGGGGTCAGGCTTCGCTCAGAGGACAACAACAATGATCTATGCACAACCTGGAGCCGAAGGCTCAGTCGTTTCCTTCAAGTCTCGCTATGGCAACTACATCAACGGCGAGTTTGTCGCACCGGTCAAAGGCCAGTACTTCACTAACCTGACGCCGGTCACCGGCAACGCTGTGTGTGAAATCCCGCGCTCCACCGCAGAAGACATCGACAAGGCGCTGGACGCCGCTCACGCTGCCAAAGATGCCTGGGGCAAGACCTCCGTGCAGGCGCGCAGCAACATCCTGCTGAAAATCGCCGACCGCATCGAGCAGAACCTCGAACTGCTGGCCGTCACCGAAACCTGGGACAACGGCAAAGCCGTACGCGAAACCCTGAACGCCGACATCCCGCTGGCGGCTGACCACTTCCGCTACTTCGCCGGCTGCCTGCGCTCGCAGGAAGGCACCGCTGCCGAGCTGGACGAGCACACCGCGGCCTACCACTTCCACGAGCCGCTGGGCGTCGTTGGTCAGATCATTCCGTGGAACTTCCCGCTGCTGATGGCCGCGTGGAAACTGGCCCCCGCGCTGGCGGCTGGTAACTGCATCGTGCTCAAGCCTGCCGAGCAGACCCCGCTGAGCATTCTGGTGCTGATGGAAGTCATCGGCGACCTGCTGCCGCCGGGCGTGCTGAACGTGGTTAACGGCTACGGCCGCGAAGCCGGTGAAGCGCTGGCCACCAGCACCCGCATCGCCAAGCTGGCGTTCACCGGTTCTACCCCGGTTGGCCGTCACATCCTCAAGTGCGCTGCGGAAAACATCATCCCGTCTACCGTCGAGCTGGGCGGCAAGTCGCCGAACATCTACTTCTCCGACATCATGCAGGCGGAAGAGTCCTTCATCAGCAAGGCCGTTGAAGGCATGGTGCTGGCGTTCTTCAACCAGGGCGAAGTGTGCACCTGCCCGTCCCGCGCGCTGATTCAGGAAGACATGTACGACGACTTTATCGGCATGGTTCTGGAGCGTACCCGCAGCATCAAGCGCGGCAACCCGCTGGATACTGAAACCCAGGTCGGCGCACAGGCTTCCGAGCAGCAGTTCGACAAGATCCTGTCCTACATGGAAATCGCCCGCGAAGAGGGTGCCGAGTTCCTGATCGGTGGCGGCGCCGAGCGTCTGAACGCCGAGTTCGGCAACGGCTACTACATCCAGCCGACCCTGCTCAAAGGCCACAACAAGATGCGCATCTTCCAGGAAGAAATCTTCGGCCCGGTGGTCAGCGTCACCACCTTCAAGACCGAAGCCGAAGCCCTGGCGATCGCCAACGACACCGAGTTCGGCCTGGGTGCCGGCCTCTGGACCCGCGACATCAACCGTGCCTACCGCATGGGTCGTGGCATCCAGGCCGGTCGCGTCTGGACCAACTGCTACCACATGTACCCGGCCCACGCCGCGTTCGGTGGTTACAAGAAGTCCGGTGTCGGTCGCGAGACCCACAAGATGATGCTCGACCACTACCAGCAGACCAAGAACCTGCTGATCAGCTACGACGTCAACCCGCTGGGCTTCTTCTAAGCCCAACCCAGGCAAACCCCGCGCAGGTTGCTCCACCTGCCGGGGCGCTAGGGGCTGGTGGTGAGTTGTCGGCCCTGAGTAGTACCCCTGAGGGAACATGCCCCTCGTTCTGCAAGTCTGTTCGTGAAACGTTTGGCGTGACTTCGGTCACGCCTTTTTTTGTCTGGGGTTTGGTTGGGGGGATATCTATCGCTCCGCTGCTGACCCGATCTCCCGTTGGGGCACGGCATGCCGTGCCCGTGGTGACATCTGCACGAACGTGAATGGTTTGGTTCAGCGACGTGTGCACTGCTCACCTCTGCGGTTCGCCTTCGCGGCACTCCGACTAATCGTCATCCCTGCGAAGGCGGGGATCCAGTTTCTCCCGCACCGCACGTAGATACTTCACGTCACCTTTTCGCCCTGACGGCGAGCAGGGGGAAATGCATGGCCATTTCCCCCTGCACCCCCTAGGCCACCCCGACTACGCGGCCCTTCGGGTTCGCTGCGTTGCTCGATTTATCGGG
>MDSY01010870.1_pt1 | contig 22617 bp, 9 predicted proteins | sample 811131 | NCBI WGS metagenome assembly MDSY01 (sample SAMN05326643, study PRJNA326480) | marine metagenome | isolation source: seawater | place: Atlantic Ocean: South West | collected 2010 | reverse complement strand
GGAGTATGAGTATCGCAATATTCATATATATTGATATTCAATATATAAATATTTTAATATATTCGAATATCGAATATTAATTTTTTACCTATATTATATTGATATATTGATATTCAGCTATACAACTACGACAGTACCGCCCAATGAATCCAAGCCCAATATTAGCAATACTGTTACTGTCGAATAGAAATTCATATGCTGCATGAAGCATGATGATGATGTTGATGTTCCAATTGCAATTGGCAATTCAAGATTCATACATATATCATTGACTATCTCGGCGAATATTGAAGATACGTAATCCGGTAATGCATTATTCTTGTAGCGGCTATTATGATGATCATGATTCGGACTGTATTCAAGGAACCTCAACCTACACCTACACGTGCACAATTGCAGACCAACCGATCGTCTCTACCTCTAGTCTCTACTTGCTGGGGAGTGCCTGTTCGAGCAGCTTGAGATAGCACGGGCTCATGTGCGTCCCATCGAGGGCGAGCGCCTCTACAAATGTCTCCTGACCCTTCTCATCAACATCCAAGAGCTCATCCAAGAACTCGAGCCAGTGTATCGACGGCTCTTTCTCGACTCGCCCCTTGAGCGTCGCGTTGAACCGTTTGACCACTTCCCTCGTCTCTTTAAGGACGGGCGGCACAGGATGGAGGATCACTCGGAAGCGCCTCCGCTTGGCGAGCTCGACGAGCGCGCTCACATAGATGGCGACGACCGTCTCGATGCCCTCCTGCACGTCCTTGTAGCGCGCACGCTGCACCGCGAGGAGCAGCCCCTCGCGGCAGTCAATCTCGCCAAAGGCGAAGATGACATCAGCACCGTCGGGGATCTTTGCGATCGCTGCTTCAAAGTTCGCCTTGGGATAAAAGTCCGACTCGGGCCGCAAGTGCCACGCTTTGAGACCCGTGACGAGCACTGGCGTGAGGAGGCGGGTCGCGCCGTTCCAAGAGAGCGTCCGCCATGCGGGTGCGAGCGCGTGCGAGTCTCCGGCAATGTACATCTGATCAAGATGCGAGGGCGGCGGCAGGGGCATCGTGCTCATCAGCTGGGCGGCGCAGCAGTAGTAAGCATTCTCATTGCGGATCGAAGTCTCGTGGAGCTTCTTGTACACGCGCGCCTTTTCCACGTGCGGCAGGAGCGTTGCGAGCGCCTCGAGCTCACCCTTGACGAAGAGCACCTTGGCGGCCGTCATGTAGAGCGCGAGCAGCTCGAGCTGTTTGAAAACAAATGGCGTGAGAAAACAGTGGGAAAACTGGGCGGTGCCGAATGCGAAAAAAGGCGGCAAAAAAGGCTGTGAGACTTGCCTTGTCGACTGGGAGCGTGGCCGCGAGAGGGTAACCGGTGGCCTCGTTGAGGGAGAGGCCCACGCTGGCGTCGACGCGCGGCTGTCGAATCAGCTCGCCCGCCGCCGGCAGCCGCGCGATGGACGAGCCCTCGTGCATCTTGACCGCCGTCTTGCGGTCGGCATCGCTCGCGGCCCTCGCCTTGCTGAGCACTTCGCAAAAGGTCTCGCAGCTGAGGTCTCCAACAGAACGCTTGGGGTTGTGGCTGCAGAAGGCGCATATCACCTCGAGCGCCGCGTCGTACCGAAGCTCCACCTCGAGCGTATGCGCCAGGTTGAGCGAATACGTTGCGCTCTCCGGGACGATTCGCACAGCTTCCTCGAAGAGTTTGATTGATACCTCGATTGCAGAGTGGTCCTTTGCAATGGTGGCGAGGAAGGCGAGGGCGGCGGCGGAGGAGGTGTCGAATGGCAGCTGAGCACGCAGCTGCGAGAGTCCCTCCTCTGCGCTCAGGCAGCGCGCGAGCAGCTTTCGGATCTTTTTATCGTCATTCCTCGTCGTCAGCAGCTTCAAGAAGATCTTCATGGCGTCTTCAGTCTGCCCGAGCTCGAGCGCCGCGGAGCCGTAGGCGAGGAGCGTCTCTTGATCACTCATGTCCGCCTGCACCAGCTTGGTCAGAAGCGCGCCCCCCTCGGCGCGCCGCCCGCCCCAGAAGAGCGACTGGCCAAGCGCCACCTCGAGCTTCTTCTTTTCCTTGGCGCTCGGTGCGCCAAAGGGCGCGTCGAGGGCGTCTTGGAGGACCTCCTGCGCGGCGTCGTAGTGACCCAGGGCCTCGTGCGCTCGCGCAACCAACCGCGCCGCCGCGCTCCCCTTTGGACGCGCCTCGAGCGAGCGCTCGAGGAGGGGGAGCGCAGCCGCCGGCCTACCGGCTAATAGCTCGACTTCGCCGAGCCTGAGGAGGGCGCGCGAGATCTGTGTGGGATCGGAGAGGACTTGGAGGCGGAGGAGCTCGGTGTAGAGCTCCTTGCACCGCGCGTACATCCGCGCGCCGAACGACTCCTCCGCAGCGTCCACGTACTGCTGGAGCTCGGCCTTGACGGCGGACGTATCGGTGGGCGCACCGCCTTTGGGAGCACCCTCCTTGGCGGCGGTGGCGGCGGACGAGGAGGCGGAGGCGGCGGAGGCGGTGGAAATGTAGCTGGCGAAGAGGTCCTCGCCATCCCCCACCGTCGCTGCCACGCACGCATCCTTTGGCAGCGCCTTGCCAGTGGCGCGCTTGAGCTGCAGCGCCTCCGAGCTGGGCGCATGCGTGTTCCTGAAGCCCGGTGAAGCGCCGAGGGCGACAGCAAAGTGGGCGCAGAGCGCTGACACTCCACGCGTGTCCGCCTCCGCCCACGACACCGCCAACGTGAACTCGCTCGCCTCCTCCCAGTGGATGTAGAACCGCATTGCGGCCGACGGCTTTCGGCGAGGAGTTGAGTGAGTTCCTTTTCTTTTTCTACCGCCAAAGTAGTTGACAGGTCCCCGACGATTCTGTTTTCTACTCGATTGTCGGGCTTAAGGTACAGCGGGCGGGCTCAGGAGAGCCTCGCTCTGTGGCCACTGCGGCGCTGTACACGTGAAGCTGGCGCTGTGCAGTGGCACTTGGAGCTCCCCCCTGCATGGACGATCTGGGTGTTCGAACCATGCACGCTTTCATCTCGCGCGCCTTGCAGAAGATCCTGCTTGCGGCGCCAAAGAAGCACACGCAGCTGCGCCAGGCCTGCATTGAAGTGATAGGTGCGCGCTCCACCGCCTCGCGGCTGCGCACACGGCCTGTGCTAGTGGTTGGATCCTCAGAGTCGCCGTCAGCCCACGCTTTCTCCAAGAGCTCAGCGGTCAGGCGGCCGCTGCGCCTGAGCTGCCAGCGTGCATGCGTGCGCGCGCTCCCCCCCCCCTGTGCTCTGCCTCGGTTTCTCTGTGCGTCGCGTTCGCTGCGGGTGTGTGCTGACGGGACGTGGCTGCTGCCCTCCGCGCCTCTTGCAGATGAGCTCAAGAAGAATGGCGCCGCAACCTTCCCGTACCCACAGCTCACCGACGAAGGTGAGATGGTAGACGCAAACGAGAAGCCGCCGCCCAACCACCTCGCTGACGCCGTGGGAGTGCACGAGGATGAGATTGGGAGTGCCGTGGGCGCGAGGACGTCTCCCGAGGAAGCCGAGGTTGCCGAGCGCGTCACCCCCTCCACCGAGGCCAGCCTCATGTCGCCAGAGAAGGCGGTGGTCGAGGGGCGCGACTCTGAGCTCGACGAGGGCGTCGCGAGCATGCGCCTCTCGTCGACGGGTGGGGCGGAGGGGTTGGCCGCCGCGAACGGCACGTACCGGTACTTTGTGCCGCTGCGCCTCGCGTGCGAGACCAAGCACGATAAGATTGTCGAGATCGCGCTCGACTGCATCCAGAAGCTGATCGCCTACGGCTACGTGCGCGGCAAGGTTGTCCAGGTGGGTTCCGTCAAGAAGAGCATGATGGACATGGTCATGGAGACGATCTGCAGCTGCAAGGACCAGGAGGAGGAGGGCGTGCAGCGTCAGATTGTCAAGGCTGTGCTCACCGCCGTCACCTCCACCGTCTCTGTCGTCCACGACACGACGCTCCTTCTCGCGGTGAAGAGCTGCTTTTACATTTTCCTCGTCAGTAAGAGCGCCGCCATCCAGAGCACCGCGAAAGCGACGCTGGTGCAGATGCTGAACGTGGTCTTCCAGCGCGTCGAGAGCTTCTCGCAGCCCGTCATCCAGCGCGACGCCTTCCTCGTCTTCCGCTCGCTCTGCAAGCTCTCGATGAAGCCGCTGCCTGAGGCGCCCCCCTCCGAGGAGTCCATCGAGCTGCGCTCGAAGCTCCTCTCGCTGCAGATGCTCAACACGATCGTGCAGAACTCGGGCGACAAGTTCCGCTCGGGCGAGAAGTTCATCTGGGCCATCCGCCAGTACCTCTGCCTCTCGCTCCTCAAGAATGGCGTCTCGCCCAACCCGGCCATCCTGCAGCTCTCGCTCGACATCTTTGTGACGCTCATCCGGTACTTCAAGAACCATCTCAAGTCGGAGATTGGGGTCTTCTTCTCGAACATTCTGCTGCGCATCCTCGAGTCCTCCAACTCGTCCGGCCAGCAGAAGCTCCTCACCGTCCAGTCGCTCCGCGTGCTCGTCCGCGAGCCGCAGCTCATCGTCGACCTCTTCCTCAACTACGACTGCGACCTCGAGGGGCGCGGCATCTTCACCTCCATGTGCGACGTGCTCTCGCGGGTGGCGCTCTCGAGCCAGAGCCTCACCGAGACGAGCGACCAGGACGCGACGCTCAAGTCGCTCGCCCTCGAGACCCTCGTCGGCATCACCGACTCGATGGTGCTCTGGGAACGTGAGGGCGGCCACGAGGCGAGCGGCGGCAGCGGCGAACCGGTGGCAGCCGAGGGCTCGGTGGCCTCTCCTCCCGCCGAGGGGGAGCCACCGAGCCCGGCGCAGAGCGAGGGGGGCGCCGGCGGCGCTGCCGACGACTCGTCGCGCCACTCGTGCGCGGCGCTCGTGCTCGCATCGGAGAGCGGCGGCAGAGGCCAGGCGGTCGACTTTGAGGCCATGTTCCACAGGAAGCACGAGGTGCAGGAGGGCGTCGTCAAGTTCAACATGAAGCCGAAGCGCGGCATCCGCTACCTGATCGAGGTGTGCGGACTCGAGGAGACCCCCGCCTCCGTCTGCAAGTTTCTGCTCGAGACGCAGGGCCTCGACAAGCGCTCGGTCGGCGATTATCTCGGCGAGGGCGACGACTTCAACAAGCAGGTGCTCTACATTTACGTGGACTCTCTCGACTTTGGCGGGATGAGCTTCGACAACGCGCTGCGCAACTTCCTCTCGCGCTTCTGGCTGCCGGGCGAGGCGCAGAAGATTGATCGGATGATGGAGAAGTTCGCCGAGCGCTTCTGCGCGCTCAACCCGGGCGTCTTTGCCAACACGGACACGGACTACGTGCTCGCCTTCTCGCTCATCATGCTCAACACGGACGCGCACTCGGCGCAGATGAAGAAGAAGATGACCCAGCAGGAGTTCGTCAACATGAACCGAGGCATCAACGACTCGGGCGACCTGCCCACCGAGCTCCTCGAATCCCTCTACCAGAATATCACCACCAACGAGATCAAGATCAAGGACGAGACGATGATGCCGGGCGGGCCTCCGCCCTCGTCGTCGTCCTCCTCCTCGCGCCCCTCCAAGTCGAAGCTCTTCCACATGGAGAGCGCCAACATGGTCAAGGAGTCGCAGGAGCTCTTCAAGGCCAAGGCGCGCAAGAAGTCGGTCTACTACTCGAGCCGCAACGCGGAGCACGCGCGCCCCATGTTCGAGGCCTCGTGGTGCGCTCTGCTCGCCGCGTGCTCGAGCGTCATGGAGGACGCCAACGAGATCGCGCCGCCCATCGTCGGCCTCACCCTCCGCGGCTTCGCCAACGCCATCCACGTGGCCGCCGAGTTCGGAATGGCCACCGAACGCGACGCGTTCGTCACGATGCTCGCAAAGTACACCTACCTCGAGTCCACCAAGACCATGGGGCGGCGGAACATTGAGAGCTTCAAGACGCTGGTCAACCTGGCTCTCACCCGGGGCAACTCCCTCGGCGCCAGCTGGGCCCAGGTCCTCAAGTGCCTCTCCGAGTTCCAACGGCTCCACATGATTGGCACCGGCGCAAAGACAGACTCCCAGATCTTCTTCCCCTCGACGGCGGCCACCACCGGAGGCGCACTCGCCGATGGGAGCCCCGCGAGCACCAAGCTGCTGGGCACCGCCGCCGCCGGCGGCGCCGCCAACGGCGCGAGCGCCACGCCGCCGCGCCCCCACGCGATCATCCTTCAGCCGTCGCGGCCGCGCGGGAGCTCGAGCCGCGGTGACATGGTCGCCGTCGACACGGCCAACTCGCACAACCTCGTGCAGCAGGTGGACGTGGTGGCCATCGATCGGATCTTCTCGGCGTCGGAGCTGCTCAACGCCGACGCCATCGTCGATTTCGTCACCCACCTCTGCAACGTGAGCCGCGACGAGCTCGCCTCGGCGAGCGACCCGCAGGTGTACGCGCTCCAGAAGATTGTCGAGGTGGCCTACTACAACATGTCGCGCGTGCGCCTCGTATGGGCGCGCATCTGGGAGGTGCTCGGCGACTTTTTCACCGAGGTGGGGCAGCACCCCAACCTCTCGATCGCCATGTACGCGCTCGACTCCCTCCGGCAGCTCGCCACCAAGTTTCTCGAAAAGGGAGAGCTGCTCAACTACCAGTTCCAGCGCGAGTTCCTCAAGCCCTTCCACGACCTCATGAGCGTGAGCGAGTCGCCCGAGATCAAGGACCTGATCCTCAACTGCCTGGGGAATATGATGCAGACGCGCGCCAAATCGATCCGCTCCGGCTGGACCACCCTTTTCAAGGTCTTCGAGCTCGCCGCCGCTGAGAGATCGGCGCCCATCGTCCGCACGGGATTCGAGCTCGTCCGGCGCACCATCGCCAAGGCTGAGAGCGACCTGCGCGACGGCGAGCATCAGCTCGAGTGCGTCACGTGCCTCTCGCACTACCTCGGCCAGCAGAACCTCGAGCCCATCGCCCTCCGCTCAATCGAGGCCCTCGCGCAGTACGCGCACGCCATGCTGTCGACGGAGGCCGCCGCCGCCGCCGCCGCCGCCGCCGCCGCCGCCGCCGCCGCGGCCTCGGAGGGCGGTGCCAGCGCCTGCACCAAGTCGCGCATCTGGTGGCAGCTCCTCAGCGCGCTCGCGGAGAGCGTGCGCAACGACGCGCGGCCGCAGGTGCGCGCTGCGTCGCTCACGGCCCTCTTCGAGATCTTCACGGCGGAGCTCGGCTCGAGCGGCGCGCTGCGCGGCGATCTCGGGCTGCGCGTCTTCAAGGAGCTCGTCCTCCCTATCTTTGACGGGACCCCCCTCGAGTCCGAAGCGCCCCTCTCCGACGGGCAGCTCGGCTGGCTCCACGAGACGGGCATCAAGACGCTCGTCCAGACGGAGCGCGCCTTCTGCGCGGTCCACACGCAGCTATACCCGCTCTTGGACGAACTGATCGCGCTGCTCGTGCGCTGCCTCTCCCAGCACCACTACGGCGCCCTCGCGCACGCCGCCGCCGAGGCGCTCCTCCACCTCGTGCGCGAGACGGGCGCCAACTTTAGCCAGGAGACGTGGGCGCTCGTCTGCGCCGAGTTCAAATCGTGCTTCCCGCCGAGCGTTGAGGGCGAGATGGAGGCGCCCCCTCCCAAGGCCGTGGGAGGGAGCGAGATGAACGGCCCGTCGCCCCTCCTCCGCGAGGTGTCCGCCATGGTCGAGGCCGACGCGCCGCCCGGCTCCGGGCCTCACGAGCTCCAGGTGCTGCTGCTCTCGACAGTCTTCCAGCTGCTCCAGTCCATGTACCCGCTCATGAAGGTGAGCGACGTGGACGGGCTGCTCAGCTGCATCCACTCCATGTACGACAAGGCCCACCGCGTCGTCCTCGAGGCCCTCTCCGGCGAGGAGCTCACGCCCACCGAGATTGAAGAGGCCTCGAGTCTCAAGCTCGAGAGCATGGGCTATTACCTGCAGGTCCTCTTTGCGCTCTCCTCAAAGCTCCAGGAGGACATGGCGGCAGCGTCGCCGAGCAGCGAGGAACCGGAGCTCGGCTCCGACGAGCACATCCACCTCCTCGCCACCGCAGCCGAGTACCGCCTCATGCGCTTCTGCCCGCACGCGCTCCGTGACTACCTCCGGCTCAACGAGCTCGCGTCCGAGCCGGCTGGCGCCACGACGAGATTGGCCGGGTCGATGCTCAAGGAGCTCACGCCCCGCACGCTCGCGCTGCTCAAGGGCGTCCTCAAGTTCGAGGAGGCGCACTTTTGCCGCGCCCTCCCCGCCTTGTACCCCCTTTTTGTCGAGCTGCTCAATTGCGAATCCAAGGCCATCCTCGGGGTGCTGCGCGAGCTCTTTGCGCAACGCGTGGGGCCCGTGTTGCAAAAGCAGCAGGGGCAAGGCGAGGGACCAGTCGCCAGATGAGGCGCACTGGAGACCCTCTTGGGGAGTCACATGCTCTTTTGAATCCAGCCGAACACAGGCTCCACACGTACGGACGACATCCAGAATATTTATATATACGCCACGCCTCAGGGAGTACGCCATCCTCACCATGTCATCGGCCCTTCAAGGACGGACGTATAGTAGTCGTGCGTGATGATTACACACCCACGCGGCAGCTAGCCAATTTAAGAGGCTGCAGTAGGCTGCGGTCCCGCGCCCGGTGTTGCCTTCAATAACTGCATATAGATATATTAAATTAAATAAAGCTCGTTGAACATTCAGAATTTTTTCATTCACATTTGACATTGCACATTGGACATTCGGACTTCGTCGAACGTCTCGCCTGCTCTCGCTACACGGGACAACATGCATCGACCCCACACCACATCAGACCACCACTCCGCTCTTCTTGTTCTCCTTATCACTCTCCGGGTAGATTTCGACGATGGCGTCCCCGTCGTCCCGGCCCTCTTCGCCCGCCTCCTCCTCATGCGTCTCGGTCGCGTCCTCTGCGGCGAGCTGCGCGGCCATGGCCTCTTGCCGGCGTCGCTCCTCGTCCTCCTTGATCTTGGCGACGATGATGGCCACCGCATCGGGAGGCGGTAGCGCAACGTCGGGGCGCTTCTTCTGCAAGTGGACGATGGCCGTGATCGCCGCCTTCTTGGCGGGCTCCACGCTACCCCGAGAGAGCGCCACGAGCGCCCCCAGCGCTGAGAGCGCATGATCGGGCGGCGCGCTCCCCTTGGCGCCCACCATGAGATCTGTGCTATAGGTGAGGAGCTTCTGGAGCGCCACCGCGGCGCGGTGGATCAACCCCGAGTCCTCTCCCAGCAGCGCCGCGTCGATTAGCGGCTCGACGCCGTTGGCGCCGATGATGGCGGCACCCACCTCGGAAATGTCGGCAAGCGTTGCGAGCGCACCAGTGGCGGCGATCTTGGACTTGAGATCGTCGCAACCGGAGAAGCCGACAAAGATCTTGACATCGTTCGATCCCGCAGCGGCGAACCGCTCGATGATGGGCTCCTGCGTGACCAGATTGCTCATCGCCTCGAGCGCGGCGCGCTGCACCAGCTCGTTATCCGATGTGAGCGCCATCTGCAAGGTGCGCCAGCCACCGGCGGAGACGATGCGCGCGCCAAGGTCGGCATCGGTCGCGAGGTTGCAGAGCGCCATGGACGCCTCGAACATTTGGAGCTCGTTGGTCGCCTGATCAATCAGCTTGAGCAACGGCTTCACCATGCTCTCCGGTCCCGAACCTATCTTGCGCGGGTACAGGAGCGGGTTGATCGAGATACCGACGCGAGCGAGCGCCCACGCTGCGGCGCCCCACGTCTCGTCGTCGTCGCTCAGAACGAGCGAGATGAGCGCGCGGAAGCCGCCCTGCGCCACAAGCTTCCCCCGCCCCTCGGCATGAGCTGCCATGGCCAGAAGCACCTGCGCCGCCTGCCGGCGCAGCGCCACGCTGCCTTCGGCGGCCTCGGCCGCCGCGGCGTGCGCTACCACCTCGCTGAGCGCCATGACAGCGTCGTCATCGACGAGCTGCGCCGCGAGCGTCTTGAGTACCTCCGGATCGTCCTCCCTTTCCTGTGGCGCCGCAGCGACTCCGGCGCCACCCGCAGCCAGCTGGCGCATCTGCTCGATCTGTTCCTTGTCCATTTCCTGCTCGAGCTTCTGCTGCTCGTCCGACTTCTCCCGCGGCACGCAGAGCCTGCGGAGTGCGGAGACGAGCGCGAAGTGGAAGGAGGAGTCCTTACCCACCGACTCGGCCAGCGAGATGAGCGAGCCAAATCTCGCCCCCGACGCGGCGAGATGCGCCTTCATGTCTGGCATCACGGAGAGGAACATGAGCGCCTCGACTGCCCAACGATGAACGGACGGGCTCACCTTGGCTTCAAGGAGCCCGAGGGTCGCCTCGAGGAGACGCCCAGTGGGGTTGATGGTGACGCGATGCGTGTGGTGCAGCAGCGCCACCTTTGCGAGCGCCACGCACGCGCGCGCGCGCACGGGGGGCTTGTTGGAGCGGATCATCTTTTTGAGCTGACGGATCGGTTCGTCACCCTCCTTTTCGCGAAAGTGCTGCGCGTCGTTGGCGGCGTGGGCATAGATCTCGGCGAGGGAGCGCTGGAGCTCCTCATCATCCTCCATGTCCACCACCTCCGCGAGGCTCCAGAAGATGGACTCCTGACGCAGCAGCCACGCGCCCACAGCCTTGTTGACGGCGAGCACGGCGGTCACGCCGTGCACTGCCGCGACGTGCGCCTCCCACGCGCCCGCGGCGTCTCGGAGGAGGGGCGAGAGGGCGGCGGCGCAGACGTCACAGAGCGCCTTCGTGTTGTCCGTCCCATCCTTCTCGTCCCCCTCTGGCGCGAAGACACGCCCGAGCAACGCGAGCGCCGAGCGGTGCGTGGCGCCTTCTTCGTCGCCGAGCAGCCAGATGAGCTCAAGGAGCAATCGGGCGCGCAAGGGTTCGCACGCGGCGGTTGAGGCGTTGGCGAGGCGGAGCATGGCGTCCATTGCAGCGCGACTCACCTTCTCGTCCGAGTGACGCAGGTATGAGATGATCGTGAACACGAGGCTCGCGCTGGGCTTTGAACGGCCCGGCGTGGCGGATTCAGAAACCGCCAGGTTGGCGAGCAGGGAGAGACAACGCTTCGTGGTCACGTGCCAGTTCTTGAGGAGCTCCTCGGAGGTGGAGGAGCCGGCACGTGCAAGGGATGCGGGCGCATCCGCAGCCGCGCGCAGCAGCGCGATCACCGAGGCACCGCCGCCGACAGAGTCGCCGCTTTTGCCGCCGCTCTTGCCGCCGCTTTCGCCGCCCTCTGCAATTGCGCGGAGCACTTCGTTTTGCTCTGCGTGGGAGATGCGTTCAAGCGCCTGGAGCGCGACGCCCACGAGTGGCATCTCAATCGCCGCCGCGTCCAGCGCGAGCTCAGGCGCTGGAAGCAGCGAGAGCAAGGGGCGGATGGCGCCTGCGCGCATCAGCTCTTGCGCACGGCTGCTGTCCTCCGCGATGCGTCCGAGCTTACCTGCAGCTTGGAGCTTGTCTTCGGGGTCGGCGGCACGCAGGAGCTGCTCCACCGCCAGCATCGGAGTCGACAGGTCGCCCGTGGCCGCGCGCATCTTGATCGCCTTGTGAAGACGCGCCGCCAGCTTCTGGGCGTCGCCGTTGGAGGGCTCAATGTTGAGCAGCTCACGCACGTCCCTGAAGGCCTCGGAGAGCTCGCCGAGGGCCTCGTGGGCCTGTGCGCGCCGGTACATGGCCTTGGCGTACCGCGACTCCAGCTGCAGCGCCGCGTCGCAGTCGGCGACGCACGCAGAGTGCTTTCCGAGCTTCAGGTTGGCCAGCGCTCTGTTGGCGAGGAGCACGGCGGACTCGGCGGCGGTGGGGCCGGAGTCGAGGGCGCGCGTGTACGATTGCGCCGCCGAATCGTGACGACCCGCCTTCAAGTGCGCGCTCCCCTCCTGCTTGAGCGCATCCACCGTGTCGCTGGGCGTCTCTGCACTCGCCGCCATTTTCTGCGCGCCGATGCGGTACTTCCTACACTGTATTTGTATGAATAACTTATTAGTAACTAACTACTAACAAAGCGGGCGCAGCGACAGCGACATTGCGTGACTAACAATCGATGCCGAACAGAGTGCGACCACTCAAAGTGTGCACAACAAACAAGTTTCCACCTATACCGATTTTTGCACCTCCACTCCCTTTCTACGCTGTTAGAGCGGTCTACATAACGCTTGTCGTCAGAAGAGCACTAGTAACTAAGAAGTAACTAAGACTCAGACTGAGACTCCAGACTGCAATGACAGCAATCAGGATTCATGCGCATCCTGTCATGCGCCTGGTGGCACCTTCTGCAACAGGATGACCCCTTCACGCACAAGCTCCTCCTCCGACCTATGTCTGTCTCCCCATCCTTCTGGCACTCCAGCCTCCGCCGGCCGTTTACTCGGCACTTGCTTCTTTGAGGCGGCGAGGAAGGCATCGAGTGCTCGCGTGGTGCCCTCCATCAGCTGCGTGAGATCTTTTGCATTGGACTCGAGCTGAGTCAGATCGGCGACGCCCAGCGCGCTCGAGCAGCCATTAACTGTGAGAGAGAGCTGCTCTAGCGCGCGCTGGATGGGCCCAATCATGATTCGAGCCGCTGGCGCAAGTGTCGAAAGATCGGCGGACGGAGCGGGACTGATCGGGACCGGAGCAGCGACGGGAGCCGACGGAGTGATCGACGAAGCCGGGGCAGTGGCCGCAGCCGCCAAACTTGATGCAGCCGCCACGCTCGACGCAGCCGCGGAGCTACCCGCCGTCGCTGGAATGACTGCTTTCGGTGCTGCCGCTTCTTGAACGCTTTCTTTTAGCTCCACCATTCTCTCACTGCTGGAGGCCCCCCATTGACCATCGGTTGGTTGTGGGAGAAGGAGACCTGCAGTGAGCTGCTCCGCCTCCGCGATCGCCGCCGATCGCTCCTCCGCCGTTTGCTCCAACCACAGCTTGACAGAAGTATAGAGACTGATCCCTTGAGGGAGCGACGTCGCTTCGAGACTCCGAAGCATCCGGCCGTGCTCAAGCTGTGCAACATGTGTAGCCCAGCCATCGATGCCATCGAATATGTGCGTGCATAGCACCACTGTTGCGCCGCGGCACTCGCACTCTTCCGTGAGAAATGAAAGTAACGCCGATCGTGAGCGCACGTCAAGGGTGTTCGTCGCTTCGTCGAGAATGATCAGCGCGCGCGGCGGCAGCAGCGCGCAGAGGAGCTGTACGCGGCGGCGCTGGCCAGTGGAGAGGCTCATCAGCTCGGAGGACAGGATTCCCGCGTCGATGCCAAGAGCCACCAGCAGTCTCGCCGCGCGCTGCGAGTCGGAACGGATCGATGAACCGAACGTTGCCGCGCTCTCCAGGAGACGCCTGGTGGGGACGCTGCTGACAAACTCGGGGTCCCACTCGTCGGTGACGAGGACGACGTCGAGTGCAAGCGCCGTCGTCTCGAAGGCGGGCTGGCCAAGCACCAGCGCGCGCCCGCCTGTGGGGCGACGCTTGCCGCCGAGCAGACGCAAGAGGGTTGTCTTGCCCGCGCCGTTACTGCCGACGAGGACGAGGCGGCCGCCGCGTGGGACGTGGAGGGTGACTGAGCTGAGCGCCTCCGCTCCGCCGTGCGAGTAGGCGAAGCACACATTTTCGAAAGAGACCGCCAAGGAGCCGGCGTCCATCCGCATGGCAGGTCTTTATGTCGACGGGTTTTTACTCTCCATCTCCTTCGATTAGGTCCTATTGACATTGTGCTCTTTTGACGTCCACATGCTATGGCTCCTCGCCGTGCCTGTGGCCGCGCTGCACTGCGGCGGAGCGTGGGTTTACGCGGGCGCCTCGCGAGCCGTAGTGCCAGTTTTGCGTGCACGTGCGCCCAGCGCCCGTTTCGCCTTCGACAGCGTCCGCACAGAGCCGGTGCTGCCGCGTGGAGGCGTAGGCAACTACTCCGTCTGCTTTGAGCGCCTCTCTCCAGGCGAGACCGTGCGCGTGCGAGTGACCGAGCACGGGAGCGGCAGGGTGATAGGCGATGTCTCGGCAAAGACCAACTCCGAATCGCTGAGGCTCACGCTGCCCGTCGCCGCTGCCGCCGCAGCCGATGCGATCGTAGAGGCCACCTGCATCGCACCGGCCAGCGATGCCTGCAGCGGCTTCGGCAGTGGCTTCGGCGGTGGCTTCGGCGGCAGCAGCGGTAGCAAGCGGCGACGTCGAGCTGGTGGTACCGGCGGTGCGAGCACCGCCCATACCGACGTGCTCAAGATGCGCGTGATCAGCGCGGAGAAGCTGCGGCTCATCATGGCGTTGCAGCGCCGACTGCTCTTCTCGCGAGTCCACGAGGCGGAAAGTGCGGCTCAATCTGGGCACGTGCCCGCGCAAACCGGGTTGAATTCTCTGACACACACTCTCCCATCATCTTGTTCACACTCTCGAGAGACTGCAGCGAGGGAGACGAGAGCAGAATCGGGAGCAGAATCGGACGGCGCATCGGACCGTCTGCCACGCGTGAGCTCGCTGGTCGCGAGCGCATTGCTCCACCAGCTGTTCCCTGCCGAGAGCGAAGGCTCTTCTCTCGATTCGGCGGGGGATTCTTTTGCCCTCTTGCTCCGGCGCCTCCGACTCGCATTTGAGCCTGAGGCGGCGCCTTCGCCGTGGCTTGATGAGGAATGGTTGGAGCGGAGTGGCTTCGCGTGCTGGGTCTCGGCGCTCGAGAGCGCGACGCCACAATTGGCAGCAGAGCTCGAGGCTGCGCTAGCATCCGAAGGAGCGCCGTCCAATGCCCCGCCTTTGAATGCTCCGCTCGCTTCTTCGAGTCCTACTTGGGAGCGCGCTGACTACGAGGCGATCGCTCCCGATTGGCGAGTGCGCCACCTCTGGCAGGGTGGCGAGTGGCTCCCAGCAGCCGAGAGTGACTTCCCACAGACTCTTGGCGCCTTACGTGCGGCGGAAGAGCGCTCGGGGCTACGGCTCAACCCGATGCAGAACGTCGCGTGCGGCATCGCACGGCTGCCACCTGGCGCGGAGATCTCGCCGCACTGCGATGGGAATCTTCTCGGGGTCACATGCCACCTCGGGCTTCGCATCCCCAAAGGCGCGTGGATCGAGGTTGGTGGCGAGCGACGAGAGTGGAGCGAGGGCCGGCTGAGCGTCTTTGACACCACGTTCACCCACGCGGTCGGCAACCCTTCCGAGTCGGAGGACCGTTACGTACTGATGCTCAATGTGCTCAGGCCTGGTGTGAGTCAACTCGAGGTGGAGGCTATGCGACACTACCTCGCCTCTCCCTCGCCGCGGCTCGGAGCGCTCAACCTCTTCTACCTGTGGGTGCCAGCAGCGGAGGATGTGACGACGAAGCACGCATCGGAGGGAGCGGCTCAGGAAGCGGATCAGGAAGCGGTCGTGCCGCTCATGGGTGAGCACGTGACACCTCCCCATGCGGGCGAGCTCTTCCTCTCTCTCGACGCTCCAGCTGAGCGTCATGGCCGCCCGCATGTGCACGTCTCGCCCGGGCGCTGGCTTCCACTGCGCACTGGCGAGTCGAGGGTGGCCGAGGGCGACCTAAGGGAGAGCGGGCTCGCGCTCATCGTGCCGTACTGCATCAGATTCGCTGTCAAGGCGCCGCTCGAGTGGAGAGCTCTTCCAAGTGAGGCTGGGGATGCGATTGGGGATGCGATTGGGGGTGAGATTGGGGGTGAGATTGGGGATGAGATTGTGAGCGCGGTCACAGCGGTCGACGCGGCGGGCGCGGTCGAGTGGGTAGGTATCTGGGCCGCCGAGCTCTCACCTTTGGAGCAGCGTTCCCGAGAGTCGCTGATTGGCTGCGGTGGGACCGGTGCGGCAGAGCTCGAAGAGACGCCGCTCGAAACATTGAGGGCCCATCTCAGACTGCTCGATGAGTTGCCAGAGGCCTTCAAGTGGGTACACGTCAGCTCACTCGAAATGCTCGACGAGGAATGAGCCCACCAACAGCCATTGGATGCGCTACGAGAGGATGAGTTGACTTGTGATGGGTGAGTCTGAGTCATCAGTTTTGGTTTTCTCAAGTTGAGTACATGGGTACCTATTGAGTTGAGGCCTGCCAAACCTACAAGTACACACAGTTTATGTTGTTATGAAAGTACTGGAGTAGCTATAACGCAACCACAAAGTGCATGTGCCACACGAGTGAGTACAATACGTATGTAAATCCAAATCATGGGGAGACATGACGAAGTTGTTACAACTGAGACTACATAGTGCCAGTCCAAAGAGCCGAGCGATGGAGATGTCGCCCTCGCTCGTGGCGATGGGCAAGAAGCCGGCATCGTCGGGGGGCGGAGGCTTCGGAGCCAATGCCAAGCCCGCCGCCAAGTCTCTCGAAGAAGTCGTCGCCGACTTCCCGACGCGCCTTCCACAGGACTCGTCCGTCAAGTGTGCGTGCGGCTCCGGCTTGGCGTACGGCTGCTGCTGCCTGCCGTACCACAAGGGCGAGAAGGCCCCGGAGACGCCGGAGCGCTGCCTCCGCAGTCGCTACTCTGGCTACGCCTACCGTCTCCCTCGGTACATTATCGAGACGACGCACAAGACGAATAAGGACTGGCGGACCGATAAGATCAAATGGGCAAAGGAGCTCAATAAGGACTTTTACGACGGGTTCACGTTTATCGAAGGAGGCCTTGAGGTTGGAGAGGCTGAGCCTGGAGCTAGTGATGACGAGGCATACCTCTCATTCACCGTGAAGATGCTCCCGATGGTTGCTGATGAGATTAACGCTCTCGAGGCGGAGCCGCAGCCAATGGTCTTCACCGAAAAGTCCAAGTTTGTGCGCGACGGACGCGGGATATGGATGTACGCGAATGGAGAGCTGAGCACCGAGGTGATCGATCGAGTCATCGAACTCTCAGACAGCCTCAGCAATCTCCTTGAGATGGACCAGGGGGCCAAGGTTGAGTCGCTGCTCTCGGCGCCGCCGGCTGGCGGCGATGACGTCGAGCACAAGAAGACGGACGAGGGGCGGCGGCTTCAAGCTGGGAGTGCTCCGACGTGCGCCAATCCGACCGAGGCGTGGCTCCTCTCGTGGAGATCCACCCTCGACGACTGGTGGCTCGCGCTGCCCTTCGGAAGCCAGCAGCAGGTGCATTCTTGCGCAGGTGCCCTCGGGCTACACCTGCTCAGCCGGCTGGACGCGCGCGTGACCAAGTGGTTCGGAAGTAGGCTGAGTGGTCTGGGTTCAGCGCAAGGGAAGCCTCTCCCCCAGCAGCAAGCACGAGGCGAGGACGGCTGTGAATGGATTACAAATGGTGGTGCCAATCCGCTGAGTCTTCCCGACTTTCCCGCGCTTCCAAGCAAGTTCGAGGTGCCGCCGATCCCTCGGCTGCTCCCCGGTGGGCTGCGCGAGGGTTTCCTTCTCTCACCACTCTCGCAGGGCGCAACTCTCGACGGAGGCTTCTTCTCGACGGCCTCGCTCGTCGAACCAGAGCGGGAGACACTGCGGATGAGAGACGATTCGGCGGGAACCGGTTTGGCGGGACGGCCGCAGACTCCATCAATGGTCGGGGCCGTCGGCGCAGGCGCTGCGGGCGCGGGTGTCGCGTTGGCTTTCGTCTTCGTGCTGAGGACTTGCTCAGGGCAAGCAAGATCGAGACGCAGCCAGCCATCAGAGCGCTGCGACAAGGTCACTGTCATGAGTCTTTGAGGTGGCCTCCAGTGGGGTCGCGAGGATGGTAGCCGTCTCAGCAAAACGCAAGGACGTCTCTCGGCATGCAAGCGTGTGTGTGTGTGCATATACATCTACAGTGGGTAGAATGCAGTCAGAGACCTCAGCTTGAAGAACCAACCCTGAGTTGTGTTTGCGGACTTTCAATTCGGTATATGAAATCAATTTATATGTATATTTATATATATGAATATGTCAATGAATCTCAATCAACAATCTGAACCTCAATCTTCAGATTCTATGTTCATTCTCAATCTCAATTTGAATGCTCACAAGTTTAAGTCACAAGCACATGAGTAATGCTGTGTGACTTGCCTTGAATTGCAGGCTCGAAGTCAGCGCCGTGCACTACTTACGCTGCCTCATCCTCTAGGCTCGAGCTCTACTTGCCTTTGATCTTTACGCATATTTGCTCGGAGTCAAGAGTCGACTCGTCAGCGTGCCTCTCCATGAGACTCCCCCCCCTCGCCGTGGGCCTCCTCCTCCCCGATGGATTCCCCACCACCTGGACCTCTCGCCAGCACGAACTCACTGAGCTGCTCTCTCTCGTGTGGCGCCATCGTCGAGAGCTCTTGCGAGAGCCTCCAGATCTTGACACGCCCCTGCGCGTCTGCAGTGGCGAGCAGTTCTCCTGAGACGGGGCTGAAAGCGACACCATAGACCGCGGAGCCATCATTCGTCACCTGGATCCTCGCCACCGGACACCGCTGCTTCCGCCGGAGGTCATATATGTAGACGCATCCGTTCGCGGCGCCCACGGCGAAGACGAGCGGCCGCGAAGGTGACCACTCGCACGCAAAGAGGGAGGCCGAGCAGGGCTCGGTGACGAGAAGGGGCGTAGGGTGCAGCATGTTGAAGAGGCGCACCGACGTGTCAGTTGAAACCGAGAGGAAGACGTTCCGGTGGTACGGCGAGCAGCTCACGCCGTAGATGGGTCCTGAGTGGCCTTCGTATGCAAAAGACACCGGCGAGCCGAAGAGCTTTTCGGAGGGCGTCAAGCGGGCGCCGCCGAACGGTTGCTCTTCAGCAGTGTAGGCTGCGACCGCGTAGATTTTACTAGGGTGCACCTCCTTATCCCGCGCGAGCATAGCCTCCTTCTCCACGCGCAGCTTCAGTCGCGAGTAGAGGGGTTCGGCGACGCGAGTGAGCAGGGCGGCGGCAGCTGCCGACCACGGTAGCTCGGAGCGCTGTGTGAGTACGTCCTCGACAGCGCGTTGCTCGTTTGCGAGGAGTGAGCACTTGTAGAGCTGCCCTCCCTCGAGACCAGCCACGAAGATGCTCGGCTCTTGGCGGGAGAAGCCGATGGCGGTGGCACCCGAAATGACCGTCTCGGCAGGCGAGCGAGAAGGCTGACGGAGCGTAGCGGCTGGCCGCAGCCGGAAGCCCATGAGCGGCTGCTGGAGGCGTGGTCCCCAAATAAGAAGCTTGCCGTCTGAAGATATTGAGCAGAGGGCTAATTTTGACGCCAGCTTGGTCCACACCACCTGCTGCACCGGCTCGTGGTGCGAAAACGCGTCGAGACAAGTCTGCGCGAGCAGCTTGTCCTCGTCTGCGGCGGCAAGGTTCCAGAGTAGCACGTCGCCGTTGAAGGCGCCACCGGCGAGCAGTGAGGGGTCCTCCGGATGAAAGGCGAGGCAACTGAGACACTCGTGTAGCGGCATCACCACGTCCGCGCGAGCGGGGTCCAGTTGTGACCCATCGAGAGACCACGCGCACAGCTGTGACTCAGACGAAGCCCACTCGTTCCGGTTGAGGTCGCCGTAGGCGGCGGCGAGCATGGTGGCCGAGGCGTTCCATGCGACGGATGTGCAGCTCTCGATTGCCGCCATGGACCCGGCAGCTCCCTGGTCCGCACCGTGCCGAAGCGAGTGCAGGCAAGTGACCCTTTCGTCTCGCCTGCACATTTCGTCTGCTGCGTCGAATGCAGAGGAGGCGAGATTTCGGAGCAGCAGGTGCTCGAGAGTGGGCACTTGGTCGCGGAGGAAGGCCTCAAGCTCCGCTTCGCCGCCTCTCTCCGGGACATGGCCCTCCAAGAGCTCCATGGCCACAACGCAGCTCGACGGTTACAGACGCGTCTCGGGGCTCTGTGCGGGGGGGGGGCTAATCTGACTGACTGCGGGCCCCCGACAGAGGAATTTCACACATAGTAGTGACTCCTCGGTCAAGAGGGCGCTCGAGTCTCGCCTCGGCAGCGCGCCCCTTGTGACCTCAGGATGTCGGAGACTGAGAATGCGTACACGTGCCTCACCGAGATCCAGGGCTGCGAGTCCTTCCACCTGTCGCCCGAGAGCTCCCTGGAAGAGATCCAGCGCGCGTACGACACGCAGATCATGATTTGGCACCCCGACAAGAACCCTGGCGACGCCGAGGCGCTCAAGCAGTACAAGCTGATCCAGCGTGCCTACGACACACTCAAAGACCCCACACGCCGCGCCGCCCACGACCAGCGCCTCCTCGATTCCCTCGAGTCTGCCTCAAGTGAAGACGACAGCAAGCCCTCGAGAGTCGAGGAGCCGCCTCGTCAGCCGCGGCCTCCGGAGGACCTGGGTAAGATCCCAACTACGGCGACACCCTTCGCCTTCGTCGACAGGGACCCGCAGCCGGGCACACCCGCCTATGATGCCGGCCTCGAACGGGGCGACGCCATCCTGCGTATTGGTGACGCGTCACACCTGCAGGACGTGCAGTCGGAGCTTCAGGCGGGTCTGAACCGTCCGGTGCCGGTGCTGGTGGTGGACTTCTCTGGGCGCTTCCTCAAGAAGTGGGTCGTCCCCCACTCGTGGGACTCGTGGGCACCCGCCTCCCTCCTCGGCTGCCAGATGAGTGATTCGTGCCCGATAGACCTCTGGCAGCATCCCGTCTTCCCGCGCCCGAAGACGATGGACGACGAGTACGAGGACGAGGAGGAGGGGCTAGTGAGGCAGGGTTACCGTAAGCGCTCCTTGACCACCCCCCGCAATACCTGCTGTGCCCGCCTCCTCCTCGCATTCGTCTCACTCCTCGGACTTTCACTCGGCGGGGTTATCATATTATACCCGGCATACTCTTATCACATCCTCGACATATGGCAGCTGCCAGCTCTTGACTGCTCGACGGGGGCGCCTGAGATGGGCGAACCCGTCCTCAAAAGCATCATGCCCAAGGAGCCGTTGGCGGTGCCTGCGCTGAACCCTCTTCCTGGGCTGAGCCGTTCTAGTGACGCCCATGGTGCCGCACCTGCAATAGAGCCCAAGCCGGTGGCGGAGCCCAAGCCGGTGGCGGAGCCCAAGCCGGTGGCGGAGCCCAAGCTGGTGGTGGAGGCGACCACCGCCCTCGACGCAACTCTCGGCATCGTCGCCGGTCCCGCATTTGTGGCGGAGCCCAAGCTGGTGGCGGAGCCCAAGGTGGCGCCGGGGCGCTCGCTCCTCCAGCGCATGCTTGACCGCCACGCTGGCGCGGGCGCTGGCGCGGCGGCGGGTGTTCTGAGGCTGTCGTCGGCCGCGTGGACCGACGCGGGCGCCGACCTGTTCCGTGATGGTGTGCGGTCCATCCTGCTCGCCTCGCTTGTCATCGCGCTCATCTCGCTCGTAGGCCTCATGCTCGCATGCAGCTACACACCCTACCGCCAATGCATGCTCACCGCTATCTACCTCTGCCTCGGCGTCCCCTCGTGGGTCCTCCTCTGCTTCGTCTCCGTGATCTCGTTTGCGATGCGCGACACGGCGGATGCGCTCGTGCTCCGCTACTGGGACTGCCTCAGAACGGCGGCTCCCGATCCCACGTTCGATCCCAAGTTCTCTATTGACCACCTGCCGGACGCGTACCATCACGTCGAGGCCGCCGCCGCCATCTGCATCGCATCGGCGGCTGTGCTCACCATCGGCATGTGCTGCGCCTGCCGTATCGTCGGCGTGGCCGAGCTCGCACGCAATGCGATCACGTGCATCTCCGTGGGCACTGGCCTGCTGGGCGGTGCGGTCCTCGCCATCGGAGTCATGCTCCACATGAGCGCCGGGGTCGCCAAGGTGTACTTTACCAACGCGCTCATCGGCATGGGCATCGCAATCTTCTTCTCGTCGACGATTGGCATCGTCGGCTCGAGGAAGCAGTCGCCTTGCCTGCTGCGCATGTACTCAACGGCGCTCTCAGCCGTCCTCTTCGCCCTCGTCATCTGTATCTCCCTGCTCGCCTACGCCGGCGCAGATGGCGTCGAGAGCTGGCTCGATGGACACTGGGGCTCCGTGCAGAAGCACGTCATCGAGCTCAATAGGGAGGAGTTTGGCGAGATGGTAGCAAAGCACGTGCTGGTGCTCATCACACTGCTCGTGCTTACCCTGCTCGTACTCGCATTCGACCTCGTCATGGTCTGGGTTCTCCAGTGCCACATGCGTCGCAACGGCAACCAGTGGCACAAGAAGGGCACGCGCGCCGCATACAATCTCTACGATGAATTCTAGCGTTGCGAGAGGTCCGCACCCACATTTTTCACGTAGCCAAAGCTATAGGTATGTACACGCACTCAGGGAATCGTCGAACGTAATTCATCGAATGAGCATCAGCATCACGAGCATGCAATTTTCAATTTTGGGCCCCCCGGGGCGGATAGTAGTGAATGATAACAGTATCAGTAGGAGTAGCACTAGCAGCTCAGAATTTCAATTTGAATTTTGATATGTACAATAAAGAATATAGGTTGAGGTTCCTAATATAATTAAAATTACAAAATTAAAATTTAAAATTATAAATATTATATTTATAGAATTAGAATAAGAATTAAAATTGAATTAGAATATCAATATAAGAATTTGAATTTACAATATTATATATTCATATTGAATATTCTCGGAATATTATTTAATATCAATATCAATATGATTTTGATTATCATTAATTAATATATTATTATATAATATATTTATTTACATTATTCATTAACATTATTTATTATTATTATACGGCGATTATTTTTATTTATATTTTTATTAGATCTCCTTAGAGATTGCAGATCCAGATTTTCAATATGGTGTACGCGCGTGTTCAATTATATGGAGAAGAATTTGAATAAACGTGATG
>MDSY01068649.1_pt1 | contig 22625 bp, 23 predicted proteins | sample 811131 | NCBI WGS metagenome assembly MDSY01 (sample SAMN05326643, study PRJNA326480) | marine metagenome | isolation source: seawater | place: Atlantic Ocean: South West | collected 2010 | reverse complement strand
GGGGTAGGCGGTGGGGGGGGGGTGTTGGTGATGGGGAGATGGGGACCGCTACTGGGCGGCTGGCGGCGTCGATGGGGATGCAATCGAGTTCTCGGCCATCATCTTCTTGAGCTTGTAGGCCGTGGTCGACCTCAATGCCATAATCTTCTCGGTCCTCTCGGTATCCACGTGCCCGTCCTCGTCCTCGAACGGCACGTCGTAGTTGACCAGGTGGGTTTTCACATGTCCCCAGCTGACCCGGCGCCTTGCGCCGGTCGCCCGCGGGGGGGCGGAGGCGCGCGGGGAGCTGGAGGCGCGCGGGGAGCTCCGCGCGCGGGGAGATATGGAGAGGTCCGTGTCCCGCAGGCGGGACTGCTTCTGTTGCATCTCCAGGAACTTGGCGTACTGCCTGGCGCCGATGCTGGTGCGGCGCAGCGCCGAGGGCATGAGGTCGTGGGCGACTCGCCTGCGCGTGCCCGGGCTGATGTCCTTGAACATGCTGTTCTTCTCCACCTTGTGCAGGAAGCTTCCGCGCCTCTGGATGCGCTGCAGCCACGGGGAGTACTGCACTGTGAGCATGCGTGCGTGCGGTCGGACTGGAGGCCGAGTGTACGGCTGGACTGATTGCGCTCGTGATTGCCCCGAACTCGCGGCAATCTGCTTTTTGAACCCCATTTTAACCCCCCTCCCGCTTGCCTTTTTTCACCTTTTTGATTTTATCATTTTCGCATAAAGACTCTCTCAAAAATACTCGTTCATTTTACTGAAAGCAGCGTTATTCAAACCCAATTCATCAACTCCTATCAACAAATCTGCAACCGCACTAAATGGAGATAAAAATACCTCGCCAATTGCTGCAAGAGGTCCAATAAAAAAGGATCGTATGAAAATGTATAAGAACATGCTTACTAACACTACTAAGAGCACAACATCAAACCAGTTGAGTCCCCACAGTGACATTAAACAAATCTGTGTTGTTACTGCATTCTAAAAAAAAATTTTTTTTTTTGGCTGCAAAGAATTTCATTGCTTCGTGCGCGTGGAGACCCTAAGGCGACCCTAAGGCGACCCTAAGGCTTCCTTACGGGCGCGGGCGGCGCGGGCGGCGCGGGCGGCGCGGGCGGCGCGGGCGGCGCGGGCCGCGCGGAGGTCAGGCGTCGCGACTGTTTGGCCTTCGCCACCGCGGCGGCCCAGTGCTCGGGGGTGATGGGCCCCGGCGAGCAGCTGATGGTGGAATCCCTGAGGATCAGCCCGGAGAAGACCTCGTTGCGCATCGCGGACGCCGCCTTGTACACGTCCTTCAGGTCGGAGCCGCTGAAAGCGCCCGTGGCGCTCACGACGTCCAGCAGGTGCTGGGGGGGTACCGGGGGCTGCTCCTCTTTCGTGAGCATCTTGAGGATGTCCAGGCGGGCCTCCTTGTCGGGGTTGCCGATGTGGTACGTGCGGGGCAGCCGCCGGTACAGCGCCTGGTCCAGCGTCGCGGGGTTGTTCGTCGCGGCGATGACGACCACGTGCAGGTTTTCCTTGTCGATTCTGTCCATCTCCTGAAGGAACTGCGTCTTGATGGAGTATGTGTGGCTCTGCTCGTGGTCGCTGCGGCTGCGCAGCATGGAGTCTATCTCGTCGATGAAGACGATGCAGGGCATCAGCTTCGCGGCCAGTGTAAACACCGCCTTGACGATCTTCTCCGAGTCGCCGAAGTACTTGGACTCGATCAGGCTGGGTTTGATGTTGAGGAAGGGCATGCCGCACTCTGACGCGACTGCCCTCGCGAGGCACGTTTTGCCCGTGCCGGGGGGGCCCGTGAACAGCACGCCTGTCGGCGGCCTGAGCGATGCCTTGCGGAAGAATATGTCCGGGTGTCTGAGCGGCACCACCAGGTGCAGCATGAGCTCGTGCTTCACGGTCTCGTGGCCGCCGATGGACGCGAAGCCTGTGTCGCTCTCGGGTGTCTGCACGCAAGAGGCGACCGTGATCTCGGCGGACGACAGCTGCAGATTCTTCAACCGCGGCATCTCGGACTTCAGCCTGGCGACGGCGCCGTTGGCCTCCCGCTGGAAATCGCGCTCCTCGGGAGGAGACAGGATGTCCGCCACGGTGTCCCCAGCGTACCACTGCATCAACAGCATCAAGACCAGGTAGATTGCGAACTTCAGCAGCATCATCTTGAGCCTGATGTCCATTGGTCTGGGCGGGTGCGAGTCGCTTGCTACAAGGGCGGAAACATATATATTCGCCGCGATCGGTCGCGGTGCGGGCGCCCTCTAGTAGAAGAGCTTGAGCCGCTTGGTCACGGGCTCCCTGCATTCCGGGCAGCTGAGGCACTTGGGGGCGCACATCTCACAGAGGATGTGGCCGCACGAGAGCGCCACCTTTATCGGGTGTGAGAAGCAGACGCTGCAGATGATGTCGCTCTGGACGGAGTGTGCCATCTGGCACATGTTGCGGTTGCCTGCGTATTGCAGCCAATGCTGGTCGCGCAGCTCCCTTGCAGCGGAGTGCTCCTTCCTGCAGGCCTCCGTGAACGTCTCCAGGGCTCGGATGATGTCCCTGGTGCACGCGCTAAAGTGCGGCTGCTGCTGGAAGCTGATGGCTGCTGACTCCATGGTGTTGAGAATGTCTCCGCATTTTGTGAGGAAGGCGCGCTCTTCCTCGCACTTCTTCTCGTACTTGACGAACTCGTCGAAGTGCGTCGTCATGACGTTCCTGAAGAACCCCACGGATTGCTTGAGTCGGTCCTCGTTGTCCTGCATCTCCTTCGTCGGAGCGAACCCGCCGCCCTCGGACGACGACTGCGAGAGCATCGGGATCTCTTTGTATATCGAGTCGAGGTCCTTGATCTTCGCGTGCAGCGACATGAACATGGAGCGCGTTTGCGGGGAGTGCATGTCCATCACGGAGCCCGGCGCGGCGCTGGGCGCGGGCGCGGCGCTGGGCGCGAAGACCCCCCCTGGCGCGAAAGCCGCGAGCATCCCCCCTGGCGCAAACGCCGATCCTAATCCGGGCTCGGCTCCGGCCGGGACGGGCCGGCCGGGTCGATCCAGGATTTGCATGAAGTCGCTGTCCGACGCGGCCAGGATCGATACCAGAGAGGGAAGGTCCGTCTCCGGGTTGAATTCCGAGTCGCTGCTCATTATCCCCTCTATTCTGACATGCACCCGGAGTTTCTTTTATTCATTTTAAACGCTACGCGGCTGCGACCTATTCCCGACTATGGATGGAAACTGCGACATTTGCGCCGTGAGCATGCGGGAATGCCCGGTGTGGCGCTGCGCGACTTGCACCTACGAGTGTCATCAGAATTGCGCGCTGCGGTGGTTCCGGCAGTCGGATACCTGCCCCCAGTGCAGGCAGCGAGTGTCGTGGGGGGGCGCCTGGGACGCGCGCGTGAGGAGCGCAATTATGCTGACCCTGCTGGTAAGCGCGCCAGGGTCGTCCATCGAAGCGCAAGACTAGTCCGCCCGTCCGCGTGCGCCCGTCCGCGTGCGCCCGTCCGCGTGCGCCCGTCCGCGTGCGCCCGTCCGTCAGTGTCGCACGATGCCCATGGTGTTCGTCAGGTTCTGCGAGCCCGGAAGGGGCTTCGTGCGCTCGTAGCCTTCGGTTCGGAGAGCCTTCTCCTGTATGGAGTCGGTCGTCATCTGCTGGATGTGCCGGTGGTGAACGAACTGGAAGAGCGGAAGGCAATTTTGCTGAAGCAGGGACACCGTGTCCCGCCTGCTGGCCGTGTCGAACATGTGCGGCTCTGGGGGTAGAGTGATAGAGTCCTTCCGGTACTCCTCAATGTCCATGTAGCCTCCGAAGCGCCGGAGCGCCTGGAACGGGTGCGCCGGAGGTATGCGCACGGTGCTCCCGAGTATCTTCTTGTACAGCAAGCTCAGCAGCTGCATGTGCGACCAGCAGGAGTTCCGGCTGGAGCTTATGCAGTATCGCTTTGAGCAGTTGAAAGAGCAAAACACCCCGTAGCATCCGGACAGCCTCCCGTTTGACTTGTCCACCCTGCTGGGGATCGAGATGGGAACCCCCTCGAATGGAAACGTGCAGTTCCAGCAGCTCACTTCGCTCCTGCTGGGCCACTGCGTCCTGGTGGTGTGTGCTCCCAGAATCTCAATGCACTTCTCCCCGTTCAGTGAGGAGACGTCCACCCGCGGGCGCGACCTGACCTCGGCCACCTCGTCGTCGTCGGATTCTTCCAGCGCCATGCTTCCCTTCTTCCTGTGCTGCTTGGGCTGCTTGGGCTCGTTTGGCCCGTTTGTCTCGTTTGGCGCCTCGTGGGCGCCTAAGAGCGACGACATGCTCGCGAACGAGTCCGTGAAGGGCGTCAGCGAACTGCGAGCGCGACTGGCTGTGTCGCCGCTTGCACCCTCGTCGCATAGGAAGGATATCTGCAGCGGCGGTGCTCCCGCCATGCGGCGCTCCTGCATTTCCTGGTGGATGATCTTCTGGCGTCCGCGTTTGGATTTCATCTCGGGGGGGAGCGGTTTGCGGCCCCGCTTCTTGGGCTCGGCTTCCTCTGTGCCGCTGCTGCTCTCCGGAGCCGACATGTCCGTCCGGTCGTGGCGGGTGGGGAGGGGCACGTTCTTGGCGCGCTTTTTCGCCTGCTTTTTCCCGCTCTTTTTCGGGCGGTCGTCCCTTTTTCCCCTTTAAAGGAATCAGTTCTCCCCCCCCCTCCTCGTCCCAGAGTCATGGAAGCCCTCGGAGTGACTGAGCAGGAGCAATTCAGACATGCCATCAAGACCCTGGTCGAGACCAACAACGAGCTAAGGGAGCACAATGCGATCGGCAAGGACCTCCGCGCGCGCTTGAAGGCGCTGAAGAACGTCGTCATCCGCTTCATGGAGAGCGCCATGCTGGACGTGTGCAGCGTGAACCACGACGGCAAGAATGGAGAGCTCGTCATCAAGACCTCGAAGAGGTCCAAGACCCTCACGAAGGACGCGGCCGTGAGGCAGATCCAGGAGTACCTCAGCCAGGAGACGGACGTCGACCAGGCTTCGGAGCGCGCGGCGCTCATCTGGGATCACATGCAGAGCGCGAGGGTCGTGACGGAGTCGCGGAACCTGTCCATGCGCAAGTTCTGAGCGGCCCTCGGGGCCTCCTTTTCGCAATTAAAGGGTAGGTTGGGGCTGGCGGGCCGGGGTGCGCGGGGGGGGCAAAGCCATGGCACACTACGCGATCCCGAACATTGTGCACTTCCTGCCGGGAGCGCGCGAGCACGAGTCGCAGTGGACGGAGCAGAATCCCGAGCACGTGAACCTGTACTGGGACGCGGAATCCCTGGAGCGGGTGCGCTCGAAGTGTCCCTTCGTCGCAGGCCTGGATATGCAGTTCTGTGAGAATACGCGGCTCGTGTACATGGTCATGCTGGCCTACAACTACGGCGGCGTCGTGGTGTCCCGTCCGCTGCAGTGCTGCTCGCCGCTGAGGGGCGCGCTCGAGAAGACGCCCACCTCCTTGCTCATGGCCTTCCGGGGCGATGGCGGCGGCCTGGACTGGTCGGTGCTCATGTCCAGCTCGAAGATCTCGGCGTTCCTGACCCTTCTGGACTACTTCGCCAAGAGCGCCGCGCAGCTCAAGTACACCTACGAGAAGGTGTTCGAGGACTTCTTCGAGTCGAGCATGAAGGCCTCGAACGAGAACGCCATCGTCTACCTGGACCACTCCGTGATGCGGTCGCTCTTCGTGCCGCAGCCCGAGTCGTCCTTTCGGGACCTGAAGGGCCTGCTCCCCGAGGGCGAGTTTTCGTTCGTCGCGGCGGGCGATGAGACGCCGCTGCTGCTGGAGTTCGTGGAGTGGGCTTCGTCCCTCGGCGGCACGCGTGTCTGCGAGTCCGAGCCCGCCGGGGTCGTCATGATCGACAAGAAGGGCTTCGATGGCGACGCCCCGGTCCCGGTGGCGCTGACGGTCGCGATGGACTTCCAGAAGATCAAGAAGCTGCTTCCGTCCGCTCTGGTGGTCGTCGCGAATTGCGACAAGGACGAGCCTGGCATGGACATGCTCCTGCAGCCCCAGCTGCAGCTGATGGGCGCCACGGAGGTGGCCCGCTGCGGGTTCGCCGCCTGGAGGACGCCCCGGGTCTGAACCGGAGCAATAAATAAACTGCCTGTATATTACATATATCGGGCAGCTGGCTGGGCATGTCGGCCACGCTCTTGCTTCCGGGGCTCATCTTGTTTCTGGGACTCTTCATCGTGGTGGGCAACGAGGAGCCGGCGCAGACGCTGTCGTCCAAGGTCGAGCAGGCGCAGGGGCTGGCGATGGAGTGCATACGGACCATGCCCCGCGGCAGCATGGTCATCTTCGACTTCGATCACACGCTCTTCAACCCGGACATCATCGTCGACCACGTGTACGTGACGGACGCGCACCAACGGCGGCGGGCGATCCCCATCTACAAGCCGATCGTGCCTATGTGCCTGGTGCTGCAGTTCGCCGTCTCCAGGGGCATGTACGTGACCATGATCACCGCCCGCCCGGACACGGCGACGTCGAAGCGGATCGTCCTGGAGAACTTCAGGAGGAACGGCATGCAGCTGCATGAGTACCACGCCAACCCGAACTACCCCAAGATGAACAACTTCAAGGCCGAGATCCGCAGCAAAATCAGCAAGATTCGGCCGATCGCGCTCACGATCGGCGACCAGTGGACGGACGTGAACGAGGCCACCTACCACTTCATCAAGCTGCCCACGGCCAGGGACCCGAGCCTGCGCGCGTCCCTCTCTCCCCGCGGACGCCGGTCTGAGGCAAATGGTGAATAATGATTGCTAGTCGGAATTCAAAGTCGCGTTGTGCCAAGGGATAAACATACGAGGGGGCGGGGTGTTGGTAAAGCAGGCCAAAAATGAAAATTAAATTTTGTACTTATATTATACACTGAATGCCGTTCGCATCCTACGAGGCCGAAGGTGCTAGGGGGGACCGGGGCGATCGGGGGGACCAGGGCGGCCAGGGCGACCAGGGCGGCCAAGGAGGGGCGCCCGACCGCCGCCGGCTGATCGTGTTCGCGCTCAACGTCTTTCTGTACACGTCGCTCGGGTACGCGTTGCCCAGATACTTGACCAAGCAGAAGATACGGCTCAAGGACGGGATGATCTTCGCCGTCTGCGTCTGCATCATCATTGAGATCCGCGACATCGTGGCCCTCTTCCTGTGAGCGTATTAAAAGAGGCGTCGGCGCGCGGCCTTGGGGAGGGGTGAGGGTGGGCTCGTCGCCGCGGCTGAATGATTTCGCGCGGCCTGGTCGACCGGATACTGGGGCAGAAGATGCCCATCACGGACCTGGACCTGTTCACCGAGGCCTTGACCCACAAAAGTGCGGCGGGGTCCTTCGGAGGCAGGACCCAGGAGCGCCTCGAGCTGCTCGGGGACGCGGTGCTCTCCCTGTGCGTCTCGCACATGCTCTTCATCAAGTACCCCAATGAGAGCGAGGGCATCCTCACGCGCATGCGCACCCGCATGGTGAACGGGAAGACCCTCTCCCAGATAGGGCGGGCGATGGGCATACGGGACGGCATCATTCTCGACCCCGTGGCCGAAAAGGCGCTGCAGCACGACCGCATCTACGAGGACACGTTCGAGGCCCTGGTCGGCGCGGTCTACCTGGACCAGGGCCTGGAGACGGCCAGGCAGTTTGTTTTCAGGCAGTTCGACCTGCACGTGGACGCCGAGGTCCTGCTGCAGGACACCAACTTCAAGGACGTCCTCAGGCGCCTGGCCATGGAGCACAACATGCAGACTCCGAACTACGTCGTGGAGCGGGGCAGCGACGGCCTCTTCGAGTGCGGGCTCTACATGGGAGACGTGATCTTCGCGGCCGAGAAGGGGCAGACGAAGAAGCAGGCGGAGATGAAGGCGGCGGAGCGGGCCGTCCTCGACCATTTCCCCGACTATTCGAGAAATATTCTGTGACCGCCCAATTTTTTTTCTGAGAGCTACATATATACCAGCAAGAAATGTCAATTCATGCCCTGATGGAGGTTCACCACACTACCGGGTTCAGCATTCTCGTCGCCGTTTTCTTCGCCTTCATGATCGTGGGCCACCCGAAGACGTACGGGTTCGTGAACAAGCTCTTCCAGAGGCTGAGGGGCGTCCGCGTCTCGATCAATGGCAACGGACCGCTGGCCAGGGGTGGCTGCCCCCTTCTCCCTGGACTTCTTCTGCACGCCCTCGTTGCTGGGATCGTGGCCTTCATGGTCCTCAAGTTCGTTCCCGTCATTCCCGCGCCTTAGTTTCCCCTTCTGTAATCGTCGCTGACCCCTCATCCCCCCCCCCCTCCCAAAAAAACAGGGAGCTATGATTCTTTGGATGCCGCACAGTGCAGGATTCGAACCTGCGATCCCCTGGTGGGAACCTCATTAGCAGTGAGGCGCCTTAACCGCTCGGCCAACTGTGCCCCGGTTGGGCCCGCCCCCGCCTTTCCTTCCCGCGGGCGGCCCACGTACCCTAGGTGGTGATCGAAACCACGACCCCTGGATTAGAAGTCCAGTGCTCTATCCAGCTGAGCTACTAGGGCGTCCTGCCTTCCGGAGCCGGTCCGGAGCCGGTCCGGAGCCTCCTTCAGTCGGGTTCGAACCGACGACCTCGCGGTTAACAGCCGCACGCTCTAACCGGCTGAGCTATGAAGGAAGCCGATGCCCGGGCCCCCGCAACACGCAGCCTATTTCAGGCTACTGGAAGCGGCGTCGGCGGGCGGTGGGGCGGCCCTGCTAGCTCAGTTGGTAGAGCGCATGACTTTTAATCATGTGGCCGTCGGTTCGAGCCCGACGCAGGGTACTTTTTGGCCCGGGTTAAAGACGCGCGCGCCGGTTCGGGGCGTCGCCGCGCGCACATGAGCGACATGCCGAGAATCACTGCGGCTGTGGAGCGAGTGTTCGACGAGCGCCTGCAGGCGCTCAGGCAGAGGCATCTCGTGGAGCTCGTGGCCAAGGATAGGTTCTACGAGCTGCAGCTGGAAGCCAAGGATAGAGAGATCCGCGGTTGGATCGACATCGTCGAGCAGGCGGGCAACGTGACTCAGAACACTACGAACAAGTACCACGTGGAGCAGTACATCAATGTGTTCTGCAAGGAATCCATTGAAAACATCTCTCCTCACGCGATACAGGAGCTGATCGATAACCCGGACAACACCGTGTATCAGTTCGTCCGGCTAAAGCACAGGGAGGGCATCTTGACCGACCCCGAGCGCGCGGTGCGCCACTTCATGAAGCAGAAGAACCGCCGCAAGAGGGACCGAAAGCACCACGCGGGCGCGGGGGGGGGACCCGCGCGCGGGGGGCGGGAACCCGCGGGCGACGCGCCCTCGGACGACGCAGCCTAGGGCTCAGGACTTGCCCGGCTTGCCCGGACCAGCCGAACCAGCCGAGCCGGCCGAGCCAGCCGAGCCGGCCGGCTTGCCCGGGTGGTGCACGATGTTGTTCAGATTGTCGTACACGACCCGCCTGCACCTGGACAGGGCGTTCGGGTGGCACAGCCCGGTAGAGTTTTGCGGCTGCCGGGCTAGGGCAAGAGCGCCGGCGATCGACTCTCTGGTGAACGCCGCCTGCGAGGCTTCAATGTGGTCCATGCTGGGTGTCTATAATAATATGTATTAGATTTTTCGGGGGGGGGTGCTCGTCATACGGCGGGTTCGACGACGATCTGTCCCTTGATCGTGTACGTCTGGCCGGCTATGTACTGCCCTAGATTGTCCAGGAAGATCCGGTCGGTCCCCTCTTTGGCGTCGGCGACTATGAGGCCGAGCGAGAACTTCCTCTCTCCAGAGCTGGTCAGCCTCTCCACGACGCCCTGGTTGCGGAAGGTCGTGTCGGCCTTCAGGCGCAGCGTTTCGGGCAGCAGGAGTGCGATCCTCGAGTAGGGAGAGGGCGTGCTGAAACTGAACGTGGCCGTCAGGTACACGGATACTATCGCCAGGTTGCGGGTGTTGAAGTACCTCGTGTGCGTCAGGGGGTCCACGAGCAGCGTGGCGTACTCGTCGTCCACGACCGGGTACCAGCCGGTCCACTCCGTGCGCAGGTCGTCGGCCGTGACGTCTGTGAAGAAGGCGTTCCCCCGATGGAATGCCATGGTATGTAGCACACAGATGATTTCTCCCCCCGCGTACGCGTTCTGCGTGGTCCGATTTTCATCTAAAGGAAACCTAGGATACACTTTTTAAATGATGAACGTGGTTCCCAAGAGTCAGAACGAGGGCAGTGTAGTGCATCTGCGCCCGCTGGGCGGCCCGCCGTCCACGGATGGGATTCGGGTGTTCGGTGGCGGCTCCGGCTCCGGCTCCGGCGGCGGATCCGGCTCCGGCGGCGGCTTCGATGGCTCCGGCGGCGGCGGCTTCGATGGCTCCGGCGGCGCGGAGGACGACGAGGAGTTCATGTCCCTGATGAACATGGACAAGCGGAAGGAGACGCCCATCCCGATGGTCGCGCCGCCGCCCGTGGGCTCGGGCGGCGGAGGCGGGGCGGCCCCGTACCCGGTCTCCCTGTCGGGCTCGTCGAACGCCTCGTTCGGCGAGCCCCAGCCCCAGTACCAGTCCCAGCCCCAGCCCCAGCCCCAGCCCCAGCCCCAGTACCAAGCTGCAGGCCAGGCGGGGGGCGGCGAGTTCAAGTCGCTCGAGGAGGAGAAGCAGTTCTACCTGCACAAGGTCCAGCGGATGCAGAACCGGCACGGCGGCCGGCGGGTGGGGCTGGACACGCCCCTGGACGAACTGAAGTACGAGTACGACCGGCTCAAGAAGATGACGGACCTCTCCGCCAGCATCAAGTTCCAGCGGCGCGTGCTCATGGCCACCGTGTCCGGGGTCGAGTACCTGAACAAGAAGTTCAACCCGCTCAAGCTCCACCTGGACGGGTGGTCGGAGCAGGTCATGGACTCCCTCGAGGACTTCGACCAGACCTTCGAACAGCTGCACGAGAAGTACCGCGGTACCTCCGAGGTGTCGCCGGAGTGGAACCTGATGATCATGCTGCTCGGCTCTGGCTTCATGTTTCACCTGTCGAACAGCCTCTTCAAGTCGGTCCTCCCGAACGTGAACGACGTCGCCAAGAACAACCCCGATCTCATGAGCCAGATCGCCTCCGCCATGGGGAACGCCATGGGCGGCGGCGGCGCCTCGGGCGCGCCGCCCGCCGCGGGAGCGCAGTCCACGACCGAGATGGGGGTCAACCTGGCCATGGAGGCGATGCGCCAGAAGCTGCGCCCCGAAAGCCAGGGGCCGGAGCCCGTCGTGGAGGACATCACCGGCAGCGGCGGCCGGGGCGCATTCCAACAGACGTCCGCGCTGCGGCCTCCGAACGCGGAGCCGCCTCCCCGGGGTGTGCTCCAATCGAACCGCGGCGCGAACCAGATTGGAGACGTGGGCGATCTGAGCGATCTGAGCGAGCTGGGCGAGCTGGGCGAGCTGGGCGAGCTGGGCGAGGTGGGCGAGGTGGGCGAGAGCGGGTCCGAGTCGGACCTGTCTTCCGATCTGTCCTCAAACTTGACGGAGGCGAGCGACATCCGGCAGGCCGTGTCGAAGCGAAAGGCGGCCCCTCCGAGGGGTGCGGCGGGGAAAGGAGGCGCCAAAAGGGCCAAGAAGAAGGTCCAGATCAGCATCTAGCGGGTGCGGCGGCCGCGTAGCGCGCTAAGCCCACTTTTCGACCCCGCCGTTGGTTTTCTTCTGTTTTTTTCGTCCCCTGGTACTCGTGCGAGAGACGACGTCTTGGTTTACGAGCCTGCGCGGTTCGACGCAATTGCTCGTCTACGTTGTTTGAACTCATCTAGAGTTTTCGAATTTAGTCCTCGTGAAGCTTCCAAATTTTGAATTGCCTTCAAATATTTGTTTCTATTCGATGCAATATTGCTCCTGATTTCATTGTCGGATCTGTCAGGCTTTCCCAAATTGGCAAACAAGTTGACCAGGTTTTTTTGTCCGACCAAATTCGTCACTTTCAAGTTGTTTGCCCTGTTTGCGGTGCTTGCGTTGGTTGCGGTGCTTGCGTTGCTTGCGTTCCTTTGCATCAATTTGATGACGCGTATGGCGGCACTTCTGTCCTTCGCCCCTTTAGTAACCGAATCGATCGCCGCCAAAATATTCGTTCGCTGTTTTGAATTTGATCGCCTTATTTTGGACAGAACTATTTCTTTGAGCTTTGGTGTATAATTCGGTATTGCGTTTTTGCTGTTGTTCCTGCCCAAGCTCGCAATTAATCTGAGCTGTTCCTGTTTGCCGATTAGGTCTGCCCGCGACAAGTTCTGCAACAAACTAACACCTGAAAGCGATTTCCTTATTTTATTTATGGTGTTGTCCGACTCTTGCAGCAGTTCCGGAATGTCCGTCCCTTGCAGCTGTTCCATAACGCGCCTGGCGGCATTTGTGACGTTTGCCTCTGGGTCGTGCTGGGCTGACCTTCTCGAGGTCGCGATCTTTGCATTCTGGATTAAACTACTTTGTCTCACGAGGTTCGGGTATTTCTTGCCGTTGAACTGGGATGCCAGGGTCGGCGGCGCGTTCGCGTTCGCGGTCGGCGTTGGTTTCGAGGTCGGGTTCGAGGTCGGTTTCTCGGGCCGTCTCCTGCGTTCTCTGAGCACGTACGACTCGAACTTGTTCATGTGGAATTTGTGCGTCTTCTTCTCGAGTGCGTCTCGCATCCCCTGCGTCTTGGTCCTAATCGTCCGAATCTGTTCCTTCGGCGCGAAGTTCCTTATGTTTGTTCTCCAAAAGTTTCTGACTACGATTTCCCATTGCTTCAAGATGTATTCCTCGTACAGCGTGTGATTCATGTTTGCGATAACCCTGTTTTCTGCAGCGTTTGAAGCCCTGTTGCTGTTGTTGTTCTTACTGGACTGCAGGGGGTCGAATCCCGCAGCTATTAGTAGATTTTCGTAGCTTATTTTGCTTGCAAAGTTTGAATCCATTCCTTGGAGAAGTTTGCCTACCAAGATTGAATGGTAACCATCCCCATCAACGATGTACTCTCTGACGCCATCGGAATCCAAACCTGAAATTTCCCTGAGCTCGCTGCCGCGCAAGAGGGCAGACAACCTTGCTCTCTCATTCTCGTCGTGCGGATCTAATCTGAATGTTTTTTTATTGTTGTCGTTTATTTTTGTAAACACTACCCTTCCGACTTGACCAGGCCCAGACGTCGTGTTTACAATCGAAATTTGGTATTTTGTTTGCTCTTTTTGTCCTTTTTTTGTGTCTTCTAGCCATGCTCTGAACGCAGTTTGCCTGTTCTCGTTCCCCCCGTTTGGACCTTCTAGAATATCCATTCTGTACTTGAATGTAAATTGTTCTCCTCTCAAAAATACACGGGAGATTATATCATTTCTTTGTTTTTCGGTGGGGCGAAAACTTTGTACGGCGCGCTCATCGTGTTTACTTATTTTTTGTTTCAAAAACTTGTTACCTATTATCATTGCTATTCTGGGTATTTGTTTTGCGTTATTCATTGGGGGCTTCGTAAAATATGTATACATATTTTATTGATGGACAACAATCAGGCAAGGGTTCAGCAAATGCTGCGGTCGAGGCGGGCGGGCGACGCTCAAGGCAGGGCTGCCTTGAAGAAGCCGGCCGCGGTGGTTCCGCAAAGAGACAACGCCGCCGGGGGAAACTGGAGGTCCGGGCTGGTGTATGCGTACCCGCCGGGGGCCGGCGTGCTCGGCGGCGGGCGGGGGGGTGTGGGTATAGTCCTCCACTACAGGAGGGACACCGGCGGATACAAGAGCCTGAATGCCAACGACGTGAGGTTGACGCCATTGAAAACCCAGGGGGTGAAAAGGGTGTTTTTGAAATTTCTCAAACAAAAGGCCCTGCCCCTCGACCTCGTCAAGCACATATTCTCCCTTCCGGTTGACAATTTGCAGCCTGCTCACGTAGAGAGGTGGATGGCTATGATCGCGATAGGAGGGGGGCCGGGGGCAAGTGTTGGAGATGTGCAACAATATTTGCTCGAAATTCGCAAGAAGTTGCTTTCCAGGCAGGGTGTTGCTGACATTGCATATCAAATCTTCAGAAGTATCACGGATCTGCGAGCGTCCATGTTGGGGTTCCTGAATATACAGGGCTTGTACGCGCAAGTGAGCCCTGAGTATCACTTCGCTGCCGTTCTGGGTGATTTGATGGAAAGGTATCTCGACTTGGAGCGGCTGTTCTGGGTGAAGAAGACGCTGGTGAATTTGAAGGGCGGTGGGCTCCTGGAGCGGGCCCAGGCCTGGAAGTATACGTTCAAAAATGTCGTGCACTGTCCGGCAGACGGCGACGTGATTGCCGCGTTCGGCGCCGCCCTGTCCAAGAACGCGAGCAAAAAAAATGCTTATAACAAACACCTCGAGGGGGGCGAATTCGCCCGGTTAAAAAAGTACTCGCAGAGGGTCGGAGAGGTGCTGGCGCAGCTGGTCAGGTATTTCGGCGCGAAGTACGAAGGTGCGAAGTCGAACACCGACACGAAGCGCGATCTCGCCCTAGAATTGGAACAACTTATTTCGCGCACGGGGTTGCTCAAGCACCCCATGTATAGGATCTGCAGAGGCTTCGAAGCGCTCCAGGCGGATACAGGCGTGCTGCCGGCGCTGCGCCAGCTGATGGTCCAGTCGGAGTCTGAAGTGTCGTCCCGGGCGGCCATGGCAGCCGTTGCCACTCAATACGTCCGCGGGGCGAACAACACGTGCGTGGCGTGGCCCGTGGCTCCTCAGAACGGAAATGGAAAGAACGGAGACACCGGCAATGGAAATGGAACTGGAAATAACGGAGCCACTAGCAGTGGAAATGGAACACAACGGGGTACCGCTAAGACAGCTAGCCAAAATGCAGCAGGTGCGAGCAGCAACGGAAGTGGAAATGCACGCGGTCCTCAAGGTTCAGCCCAGGCTCCAGTCGCTAATCCGGACATTGGTTCTTCAAGCTCCTCGTGTAGGTGTGAATTAAACACCGATCGCGGTAAAAATAACGACACGTACGTTATTCATCGTGTCAGCGGAGAGTGTAACAACTGCTTCTTCTTTGTGGTTATGAAAGCACTTGGGTATACTGGAGACGGCACATTAGAAAACGCTAAACCTTATCTTCGATTGTTAAATGAGACTGACCGTGGAAAAAACGTGCAGGGTCGTGTACTGGATCCTACTGCAATGTATGATCCTTTAAGCGTCTTATTTTCTTCACGTGTGTCTCGTCAGATTTTATTTGTGAACAAAATTAGGTATGTAGTCAGACTTGTTGTAGATAATCCAAGAATTGACATTGAAAAAGAATTCAAAAAGAACCCAATTGACTTTATAAACAAGCTCCCAAGACAACGAGCTAGCCTTGGTTATAATTATTTCGACGGTATCCAACTGCTTGATGGAGTAGATTGCAACACGAAGCACATTACAAGAGAGCAACTAACAGTCGATGCGTTCCTCAAAAACCAAGTTATCACGTTTGTTTTGCAAAATCTTCGCTACAGTGTTTTTCTCCCAAAAGAATATCGCCCAAAAGATCCGTTCGGCAGACTTGTGCCCATCATCGAGGAATAATTATAAAAAGAACTGGTCGCTCGCTTCATAGTTAGCATTTAAAAGCTAGAGGTGCTCGTATCGCTCCGTGTTCGGTTCCGTGTTCGGTTCCGTGTTCGGTTCCGTGTTCGGTTCCGTGTTCGGTTCCCGTGCTAGCTCGTTCGGAGGGAGGGGGGGGGGGCTGTGCGATGGACTCCGTCTTGCTGGTCGTCCACCTTCTGTGGAGCGCCGTGGTTCTCATCAACCTGTACGTGGTACACAAGGCCGTGGAGCGCTACGTCTACCTGCGCGGCCTGGAAGCGCTCACACTCAACGTTGAGAAGATCTCCTGGGCGGTGCTGACGGTGATGCGGGGCGCCGAATGCCGCTGAGGCCGGGCGCGCGCGAGGCGCGCGCTCAGGCGGCGGCGCTCCCGAACTGGAGTCGCTGCTGCTGGGTCTTCGCGCGCTTGGCCGGCGGGCAGGCCGGCGGGCAGGCCGCGGACCCCCCGGCGGCGGCGCGCTTCCTGGCCATTCCCAGGAGCTTCTTGAACTCGCGCTCGCCGCCGGCGCAGCAGCCTTCGGGCAGGCACGAGGCGCTGGAGGGGAACTTGCGGTTGGTTGCGTGGAAGGCCAGTATGCTGCGGATGGCCGCGTCCTGGCCGGAGGAGTCGCTGTCGCTGTCGCTGGTGGGGTCGTCCTGCTGCAGACAGGGGTGCTCGATGATGAGGTTGTCGATGGAGTCGAGGATCGACTGGCGGATCTGGCTCATGCTTTTGACCGTCTGCAGGCTCTGGTTCAGCTGCCGGGTCATCTTGGACAGCTCCGTGTCGAACTTGGCCAGGATGACCTGCTGCTGCTGCAGGAGCGCCGAGACGTGCGCGACGATCGCGTCGGCCGCCTGCGGCCCGGCCTCGGCCTTCTCCTTCTTGAGCCTCTGCCAGACGGCCCTGAGGACCCTGATTCCGACCTCCGCGACCTGGGGCGGGCTCTCGCCCTCGCGCGCGCTCACGTAGAGGACCGGGACGTTGCAGTGCGTCTCGAGGCAGATCGACGGCATGTTCGGGATGCCGGATCTCAGCGAGAGGAAGAGCCCGAAGTTGATCTTGCCCATGCGCGCCGCCTCCTTGATGCGCTCCCTGTGCTTCTGCATGTCCTTGGTGTTGTGCATCTTCTGGCAGAGCTTGACCTCCACCGAGCAGGAGAGTCCGTCCGGGTGCGTCACGAGGAAGTCCTCGCACCCCGCCTCGGTGCTGCGGGTCGTGTCCTCGACGAAGAAGTAGTCCTGGTTGCTCATGAGGCGCCTGAAGATGTCCTCGCCGGCCTGCCCGGACTTGACGTTGGACGCGTACTGCTGCAGCAGCTCGTTCGTCCTTTGCAGCGTCTCGTGGACGGCGGGCACGTGCATGTGCTTCTCCCGGAGCGCGTCGACCTCGGCCTGCAGCTCCTGCTGCTCCCTCGCGTGGGCGGCGCGCAGGGCCTCGACCTCCAGCCGCGTCTTGTGGTCGTGGGACTCGACGAGCGACCGGACCTGCTCGTCGTGCAGCCGCTGCGCCGCCTCGCGCACCCGCTGCGCCTCGCCAGCCGCCGTCCTGAGGCTGGCGGCGTGCGCCTCTCGCATCTGCTCCTCCACCTCCCGCAGGCACTGCTCGCGGCTCGCCTTCATCCACTCCATCTGGCTCTGCAGGGCCTCCTCGCGCTTTCGGGCCGCGTCCATCTCCCGGTCGTGCCTCTGCACCTGGTCGGCGAGGTCGGCGCCGCTCTGGAGCGTCGCCAGCGACCCGCAGAGCTTGTAGGTGGCCTCCGTCACGAAGAAGACGTCGGCCACCACCTCTGGCGACTGCGCCACGACCCAGTCCGCGCAGTGCTTCCTGTGCGCCGGCACGCGCAGGGTGAAGTCCAGGAGCTCCATCCCCGAAGGCGCGGGCGCCTCGCACCCACACGAGGTCGGGCTCGTCTTTAAGCCGTGCCGGGCACCCTGGCGGTCCTCTTCTTTCTTCTTTGTGAGCTAACATAGATACCACCCACCAATACTATTAATAAAACAACTACCCCTATGGCTATTCCTGCTATCGCTCCTGTGCCAAGACCCCCACCCCCGCCGGTCGAGCCCGGCGTGCCCCCGGAGGCCGGCGTGCCCCCGGAGGCCGGCGTGCCCCTGGAGGCCGGCGTGCCCCCGGAACCCTCGCCGGCCAGGTCCTCGCTCCCTTCCAGCACCGAGGTCGGTAAGTCGGACCACCGTTTCCACATGTCGGGGTCTCCCTTGCTAGTCGTTCTTCCTAACATTTCGGGTTTGAGTGGTACCATGGTTGTGCCTCCAGAATCGCAAACAGTTTGTGCAACACCAAATTTGCATGTGACTCCATTATATGTGAATCCATTATTTGTTAGATTTGTTAGGTCTATTTTCGCCTCCTTTGAAGACACTGTTAGTGCTTGATTCCAGTTATCGTTATCGTAACTGTCGTCTCGCTTCACCCCTGTGTCCGTTATCGTGACAATTGGTTCTCTCGTGCTACCTACAAGTAGTACGCAACCCTCGGACACGGTTGCTGATTTCAATAATGTGGGATCAATTATCGCAGTATTTTTGCCTGAGCCTTCCAGAAACAAGCTGTCCTTGTTGGGACCAATCTCTTCGCTAAAGAAGAGGCGGGCCCCGGTGTACCTGATGCTTGTGTCTGCGGTCTCTTCTCTCGGTCCGCACCTCACCATCACGCTTTTTGTCGAGGGGGGTATTTTCACCGTATCCCTGCGGTCGCTCGCGTTCAGTTCGGGGATTTTCCGTTTCTCTGGGTGTACGGCCGACTCTCCCTTGAAGTCGGTCTCATCGAACGTCCGTATCTGTCAGCCCGGTGCTATGACCGCCGTGGTGTTCGTCCCGATCGCTCCGTTGACTGCATAGTCGCCCGGAACCAGCCAGCTCGTTCCTACGCCCGGCCCTTCCAGTCCCACGCCTATTTTGTATTTGGATGGCAACACTCCTGTGTCTAAATTACTCTTGTTGCTTTCTCTAGGCACCCCGATGGGATTGTTGCATGCCCTACACAGTACGTCCAACTCACCTGTTCCTGGTTCGTTAATTTCGTCTAGACATTCGGTGGATTTGCAAGCATGTTCGCACCCGTGGGTACAAAACCAATCTTGACATTCCGTCATCTTAGGTTCCTTTTTTTACGCCTTATAAAAAAAAATCGAACTCGAGGCCCCTGCGTTCATGCGTTCGCGCGCGCGGGAAACCGGTCGCCCGATTGCAACCGTCCGTGCTGCTGCGGCAATGGACGACATCCCGCGGCTGCTGTACGAGATCGCGCACTTCCAGGACGGGGTCTGGCTCGACTTCGTGATGCACATGGACCTGAGTGACGGCCGCTTCGGTCGCCAAGATGATCTGCACAGACGGCTGGAGCGGGTCGGCAGGAGCGCCGTTGCGTCGTACGCCGCCGCCGCCGCGGCGAAGGTAGCGGGAGGGGAGGGGGAGTCGCCCTACATGCGCCAGGTGGCGCTCCGAACCCTGCGCAACGCGCTCGGGGGGCTCGGGTGGCTGCGCGACCCGCCTGCCGGGGTCGACTTCGTGCCGGGGTGGAAGAGCCCCCAGGACATGGCGGATTTCGTCGCCGAGCAGCTGCAGGACGAGCACCCGGGCGTGCGCAAGGAGGCGCTGGTTGCGCTCGGGATGATGGATGTTTCGCAGATGCAGCCCCTGATCGCCCTGCGCCTGGAGGACAGCGACCCCTGGGTGCGCGAGGCCGCGCTGCAGACGCTGGAGTTTTCGTCTGAGCATGTGGACCGCTTCGCCTCGCTGCTGCTGGACGAGGCTTCGCACGTGCGGCATGCCGCGCTCTGCACGCTCAACACGCTCGAGAGCAACATCCTGCGGCTGTACCTCGGTTCCATCCTGGCCCGGCTTCGCGACGAGTCGGTGCGTGTGCGCCAGATGGCGCTGAGGGTGCTGGTCAAGGTGGACCTGGACCCGGGCTCCGTCGTGTCGATCGCGGTGCTGCTGGCGGATCCGCACCCGGCGGTGCGCAAGGAGGCGCTGAAGACCCTGTGCTACAAGCTGAAGCCAGCGGATATGGGTCCGTACGTCAGCTCCGTCGCGATGAGGCTCGACGACCAATATGCGGACGTGCGCGTGGCGGCGCTCCAGTTGATGACCCTAAAGCTGAAGCCGCGGGATTTGCAGCCCTTCGCGTGCGAAGTCGCAGCGTCGCTGGGGGACTGCGACGCGCGGGTGCGAATCGCCGCGCTCCAGCTCGGGACGGAGGTGCTTGAGCCCCACGTCGCGTCCGTCGTCGCCGGGGTCGGCGACGGCGATGCGCTCGTCCGCAAGGCGGCGCTCGAAGCGCTGCGTCAGATGCAACCGGATGTCATCCTGCGGCACGCGGGGGCCGTCGCGGATACACTCGGCGACGAACACCCGGGGGTGCGCAGGTGCGCGCTGGAGGTGCTGGGTGAGGTCGACCCGGCGGCCCTGGAAGAGCACGCGGGGGCCATCGCCAGGCTGCTCGCCGACGGCGATGTGCAGACCCGACAGCAGGCCCTGATCACGATGTCCCGGCTGCGCCCCGGAGCTCTCGCGCCGAATGCCGAGGCCGTGGCGGAAGCCCTGAAAGACGACTCGTACAGGGTGCGCGAGCTCGCACTGGACACCCTCGGCAACCTGGCGCCACAGGAGGACCTCGTGCAGTTTGCGGAGCGCATCGCGGCAATGGTCGACGACGCGAGCATGGAGGTGCGCCAGATGGCGATCGAGATGATGGGCAGGCTGCAGCCGTCCGACCTCGAGAAGCACGTGGGGGCGGGGCTCATCGCCGCCCTCGGCGACAACTTCTGCTTCGTGCGATCCGAAGTCCTGCTGACGCTGGGCAAGCTGGCGCCGGAGGCGCTGGAGCGGTACGCGCCGGTCGTGGCGTCGAAGCTCGACGACCGTGTCTACAGCGTCCGACTCCAGGCGCTGAAAACCCTGGGTCTGATGCGACCGCCGGTGCTCGCGAACCACACGACGGCTATCCTCGACTCGCTCGAGGACGTGAACCGGCCCGTCGTGGAGCAGGCCCTGGAGACGCTGGGCGAGCTCCCCTTGGCGCTGCTTGCGCCACACAGACACCGGCTCGCCGGGACGCGGCTCCTGGGGCCGCTGCTGCTGTTCGAAATGCGCAGGCGCCTCAGGGCTCGGCTGCTGCTGTTGTGGTGGAACGCCCTCTCGTGGGAGCCGGGGAGGCTGATGCACTGCGCCATGGTCGACTCGTGGGGCAGTCTGTGCGTCAGGGCGAAGCTGCAGAAAGTCGAGTGACTCGCTGTATGCGTCTTGTTTAGCCGTTTGTGTGGTCGAGTGGGGGTGTGTGTGTGTGTGTGTGTGTGTGGCGGGGGTCATCACGGGCGGCTACTAAAAAAATGTGTGAATCACCATATGGAGTTGATCGTTAACACCCGCAGTAAAAAATATGTGCCCCTGGGGAAGCCTCCGGGTAAAATAGTCTTTGCCGATAACGATAAGTCCAAGGGGAGGTGGACGTTCTCGTCGAGGAAGATCAGGAATCGGAACGTGTACAGGTACTACTACCCGGCCGGGGTCCCGGGTGAACGGTACAGCCCAGCGGGTGATAGGGTTGCTTTCGATCTGCACACGAACCCGTCTGGGAACGTGCGGCAGGTTGTCGTTGAAAACCTGTACTTTTCCAATCCCAAACGGCACGGAAACATTCCGGCAAGGGCGCTGCTGAACTCTCTAAAGCGCATGGGGAAGCCGATCACACTGAGCGACTCTTCGATGCTGCTGATCGACGATCCATCGTCCGAGTTCGGGCCGTGGGAGCTGCCCCGTAGACTCCTGCCAGACGAACACGACCTCTACTCCGGATTCAGTCCGGCGTATGGTCATGTGAACGTGTATTCCGGCGAAAACCAGAATATGCTGGATTTGCAGCAGCTGCGAAGGTTGGTGAAGATGCTGTTGAAAGGGGATTTGCACGAACAGCAGCGCAGCGATCTGAAGACCAAGTTCTGGAGCGGCAATCGGGGGTTCATGGTGGATTCTGAAGAAGCAAGGGTCGGTCAGGAAATAGAAAGGGAAGTGCCGGTGAACTTGATATCTGTAGCTAAGCTGCTGGACAGAGCCCTGGACCCTGAGCACGAAATCGTGCCCATCAAAAGGAAATTCGAGCCGGCGGCTCCTGTGAACCGGCGAAACCAGCCGAACCGGCAAACCCAGGCGAACCGGGCACGAAAGGTGATGAAAGTTGGATGAGAGTTGTTATTTTTTTTGGTTTCGGGTCTTTGGAACTATTATATTGTTTTTTCGGGTGGGGGGGGGCGTGCAAGTTGGGGTGCGGGGAGGGGCGGGGTTTCCCGCCAGGCATGTCGGCCATTGAGCGGGCGGACAAGTGCTGGCTGACTGCAGTGGGCATGTTTTCGACCTCTCCGGAGGCCACTGTGCTCGCGCGGCACGTTCTCTTCTCGAGGTTCGCCATTCCTGCGGGTTCCGCAGGCAGGCGGGTCTTTTCGGAGGCGCTGCTGACGGGCCTGACCGGGTGGCCTGAGTGCGTCGTTCGTCGAATCCTGGGCCGGTGGAAAGAGATGGGGATGGTCGAGGTGCTGCGTGCACCGACCGTGTCGCGCGTGAGTTGTAGGATGGTGTTCAAGAACTCTGGTCGCAGCCTGCCCAAGTGGAAGCCGCACGCCAAAGCCGGCGGCGTGCGTCTGAGGCTGCTGATAGCGTCGCACGTGGCTTTGAGGCGCGGCGATCGCCTTCAGCAGAGGTGGTCGCTGGACACGCCCGCGTTCGCGGACAGCCTGGCCAGTCGCATGCGGGCGTGCGTGTCCCTGGCGCGCAAAGAAGCGAGGACTCGTTTGGACTCCTTCAGTGAGTTCGACGCCGCCCTGTCTTGCGGCCTGGAGGGAGACGACGGCCTGGAGGGAGACGACGGCCTGGAGGGAGACGGCGGCCTGGAGGGAGACGGCGGCCTGGAGGGAGACGACGGCCTGGAGGGCGAGATCACGCACAGCGCGCTTTGCGATTCCCTGAGCGAATACCATGGGCAGACGAAGTTCACTGGCATTTGGACGGTGCCGCCCGCTCCGCCGTTGCGAGCCAGCGGGGTGTGCGCCTGCCCGGACGAGGGGGAGTGCTCGGACGACCTGTGGGAGGACTGTTAAGGGTCGTGTGGGTGGGTGGCTGTGTGTGGGTGG
>MDSY01029853.1_pt1 | contig 22626 bp, 19 predicted proteins | sample 811131 | NCBI WGS metagenome assembly MDSY01 (sample SAMN05326643, study PRJNA326480) | marine metagenome | isolation source: seawater | place: Atlantic Ocean: South West | collected 2010 | reverse complement strand
AGGTATCAAGCAATGGGGATTGATAGAGAGCCAGTAGTATTTATCAAAAACAATAGTGGAACTTATGGCCTTGGAATTTTATCAGTTAAGAGTGGTAGTGAATTGCTCGAACTTTCAAATCGTAAAATGAAGAAATTAATGTATTCTAAAGGCGGTGTTGATGTAGAGGATTTCTTAATCCAAGAAGGAGTCCCAACTTGTCTGACTACCGAATCGGATGGTCCAGTTGAGCCGGTAGTTTACTTGGTTGATGGTCAGGCAGCTTCTTGGTTTTACCGAATCAATGAGAAGAAATCAGATATTGAAAATCTTAATTCTCCGAGTGCAGTTTTCCAAAGCCATTCTGAAGTTGGTCATATTTATGGAAAACACGCCCATGGTTGGCATGCCTTAGTGGCTGAACTCTCGATGCTTGCTATGGGCAAAGAGTTCTCAGCATATCAAAATTAATATCTGGCAAATAAATAATGCTAAGGATACCTTGGGATGTTTATGGGCAGAGCATGGTTGTACTCACTAACTATCCTCATTGGCCTGTGGGTTTCTGCTACCGCTTGTGGTGGAATGCTACCAGATAACTTAGCAGAATGGCCAGTAAATTTCTGGTGTTGGGGTGTGTTTGCCTATATCTACAAAACTACAGGTCGTAAAGAAAGAATAGAGATGATTACAGTTCTTGCTTTTGCTACACCTATGGAATTATTCTTCAGTGAAGTTTGGAATATCTATGAATATCAACGGGGCTTAATGCCGCTATTTGTTCCAGCCGGACATTATTTCTTATTTGACCTTGGCAGAATTATGGCAAACAAGATGAAACAATCACTAGCTTTGCCAACTTTGATCCCCTTCATCCCAATGGTGGCATATGGCGCCTATGATGGCAGTGATACCTCTGGAGTTATTCTTTTAGTATTGGTATTAGTTTTTACTAGATTTGGCCCTCAGCCTCGGTTGTATGCATCAATGGCTTGGGCTGCCTTAGCAATGGAAATAGTCGGTACACAGTTAGGCAACTGGACTTGGGCAAACGAGGTGCCATGGACCGGATTGACTGCTTGGAACCCACCACTACTTGTCGGCGCCTTCTATTGCTTTGGTGATTTACTAGTGAATATGACAGTCGTTAGGTTTGAAGAGAAGGCCCACGTGGGGTTACATGAATGACGTCAGCGGATGAGTTGAAAAAGCGTAGAGAAGCGGAAGCTCTGCGCATTCGAACTTCACTTAACCGGCAGCGTAGTGTCCAACACTCTTCGATCAAAGGCGGCGAAAATACGGTTGCCTTTGTTGAGGAAAGTTTGTGCATTGGTTGCGATCAATGTGACATAGTATGCGATGATGATGCGATTGAACTATACAGGGTTGCCATGAGAAGTCCTTTAATGAATGTGGAATCAAACCGTAAAGCCAAGATTATTCGTGATGCTTGTACGGGTTGTAGACTGTGTGTTTTGGCGTGTCCAACAGATGCAATTTCGATGATAGATAGGTGATGTTATGACTGGAAAAGACGAAGCCAAAAATGACGCTCAAAGATTTGGTGGGGAATTTGGCCCTTACCGTAAACCAGGAACCACAGGTGTTCCATTATCTACCTTCAAGACCCTAGTTTGGACTTCCAATATTGGTGGTTTAATCTTGTGTGTACTAGCTCTTGAGATGCTATTTGTTCAACAAATGTTCATGTGGGGATTAGTAACCCTAATCGCAGGAGTTGGCGTTGCGTTATTTCCATCAAATTACGAAATACTCGGTATGAGTGACGACGAGGAAACGACTGAGGATTAACTCAAGCTTCAGTCTCGATAGTAGTAATTGCTTCTTCTGCTATCTTTGATTTTTTCTCATTAATTTGTTGAGCCAGGAAAGTCACAACGTCAAGAATCTTAATGTCTGAGTATTTATCATCATCTTCAAACTTCAAACATTCAAAGTGAGTTACACATTTTGGACAAGATGTTAGCATAGTATCAGCACCGGTTGCTTTGATTTCTTCCATTCTAGAGACACGAAGTGCTCTAGCATTTTCATTACAAGACATCATGCTAGACACACCACAGCACATTGCATCTTCGCCACTGTGTTCCATCTCGACCAAATTTACACCTTCAACAGCATTGATTAATTCTCGGGGTTCTTCATAGACTCCCATTTGCCTGCCAAGCCTGCATGGGTCGTGATAAGTAACTGTGGTTTCTTCTGCAACCTTTAGGTCCATGTCAAATCCTTGTTCAAGTAAAAATTCAGTTGTGTGCATAACTTTGACATCTTCAAGTTCATAATCTCTAGCAAATGTTCTGAAACACTCGGCACAGGATGATACTAGTGTATCTATTCCCGATTGATGAATTTTCTTTTGATTGTAAGCTTTTAACTTGTCAAATACTTCAGTAAGACCTTGCCATTTTTGATCGTGACCACAGCATTTCAGGAAGTCCCTGCCTAAGTATGAAACGTCAACTCCAAGTTCATCAAACAGAGTATATGCTGATGTAGTTGCGGCTCCAAGGTTCATTTCACCTTCATTAACGTGAGAGAAGACCATTTCTTGGTCGAGGTAGTCTACACAGCCTGGATAATAACCGATATTAGAATCGATCGGGTAGTCTTCAACAGTTATGAAGTCTTGATCTGCATCTTCTTCAGCCTCAGCAGCAAGAACTGCTTGTAATACTGTGTGAGGGATTTCAGCCTGTGGACCACCGACGATTAGTCCTCTGCGAATGTCGACATATGAGTCATAGTCAACTAATTGAGGACATGCATTGGTACAAGCGGTACAGGTAAGACATGAATACATTGGAACGCCATCGTCTTCATTGTTCCATGAGTTGTAAATGATGTTGAGTTTGTCACCACCATTGAATAATCTAACAGGACAAGCATCATCACAAAGGTCACAGCCGTAACACTTGTTCATCTCGAATTCATAGCCTCTAGCCATTGAGCGCAGCAGGATGAATACCATAGCGCCAAAGGTAAGACAAGGAATGAACATTGCATAGATTAGTTTCGCATCTAGGCTCTTTGGGTTCATGTGATATCCAGGATTATCGATTTGTCCGTAGTTTGAGCCACCAAGCGCCATGTCTGTGGTGCTGCTAAGGTTGACTGTTTTACCCTCTAGAGCAGCAGGTGCTGCGCTATTCCAAACTAATAATGGTTGGAATGAAGCAATTTCTAGCTTGATTTCCTTCATCATTGTGTCATTAAGAGCCAGAGGCCCGGTGATTGTAACATCAAATTGATACTGGTAGGTTCCAACTGGTAAGTCGACACTTGTTCCTGCACAGTCATTGATGTCAGCGACAACATTGCCATCTGCGTTAGTAACAGTCAACATGCTGCTAATCATAGAATCGGTCTTGACATCATTGATTTTTCTTTCTTCAGCTCGATGTTCACATGATATGTCAGTAGTTATCTTACTAACCGATTCATGATGTCCATCAGGGAATAATACAGGGTCTTCGGTAATAGTGAACGTATCACTCACAGAATAGGAATCATCGGCCATCAAGGTTGTTGATTCAAATGCAGAGTTAATGCCATCTGCTGGTATTTGATGTCCGTTGGAATCAAAGAAATCGATAATTACTTCTTGACCTGGTTGATAAATCACCCAATCTAGCCACGCCGTAGTTGGTACGGTGGCATCCTCTGACCAGCCAAAATTATCGGTAAATTCGTTGGTGTCGTGAACGTGGACATCGACAGGTTGAGTTCGCATTTCTTCTAGTTCACCGTAGTCTGATATGGTTCCTAGGCCTTTAGCGCCCCAGAAACCTTTGTCGTAAGTATCCCATGTTGCAACAGTTGCAGCAGTGGACAAAATCAACGCCCCAACTAGAATTTGCTTGGCATGGTTTGGCGTAAACGCTGAGCCCCATGCTTTTGATAACACCATTCTGGCGCCAAAGTAGATACATATCCATAACAGAATACCAGTCATCGCCCAGGGTAGGGCGTTGAACGCTTCGGCTATCCAAGGCTCCCGCACCCCACAAAGTAGATCGCCATGACTGTCTAATTTACAATAGTCTGACCGATTCTTGTGGTAAAGTTCTAAGAAAATATTGATTGAGAACACCGATATGAACCAAATGTGTGCTAAGTAAACAGCACCTGCAGCAGCAAACCATGGATCTTCGACTGGCCGCTTTTCTCTACCACCAAGGAACGGTGGTAGAATAAGGATACCTATTGGGATTCCAGTTAGGGCTGCTCCCCACCAAGCAGCATTCCAAGGGAACACAGGTTGACCGACTATCTCTCCGATGAAACCAGTAGGGACGGTAAATTGGGGTAGATATTCACCCCATCTAAGATAACCGTAAGAAAACAACACGTACCAGTCAGGGAATACGAATCCAGCTTGTGCGTATGGGTCTGCTGCACCGTGCAGTGGTGGAGGGATAATCCATGCGTAATACAACAGTACAGCACCCATGAATGCGAAAATCAAGATATCTCTCAATACTTCATGCGGCCAAAAACCATGGCCTAGGCGCGTTCTCTCACGCTTACCTTCGGTTGCTTGAAGTTTTTCTTTTTCATCCATATACGAGGATGCTACTCTACCCAGATTTTCTACTAGTCCCATTTAATTCCCTCTAAGATCAATGTGGCTCCGCAATTCCTTGCACCCAAACAATAAACAAATGAACTATAATTAGTCCTGTGACTATGACTGGTAGTATGAATACGTGAATAAAGTACATCCTAGTTACCGTTCTCTCGGTTAGTGAAGAGCCGCCAAACAGCAACGTTGCGACATATTTGCCAACTAGTGGGCTGGAGTTTGCTAGGTTAATCCCAATTACCGCAGCACCGTATGCTAGTGAATCCCATGGTAGTAAGTAGCCTGAATATCCAAAGACGATTGTTAGAGCCATTAGTGCTACACCAATCAGCCAGTTAAGTTCTCTTGGATTTCGATAGGCTCCTGTGAAATATACACGGCACATGTGCAAGAATACACTAGCCACCATGAAGTGAGTTCCCCAGTGGTGAACTGCTCTTATGATGTAGCCAAACGGTAATTCAGTCATGATATATTGCATGCTCAAATAAGCTGGAGATGGGATTCCATTTCCGCCAGGAACGTAGTAGATTCCCAGCACAGTGCCAGTTAGGACTAGGATAATGAACGATAGGAATGATATTCCTCCTAGACAGTATAGAGGATACCAATACCAGATTATGCGAAGTTTATACTTTTCCGCGTGAGTCAGTGGCATCTGTCTGTGCATGTTATAATAGGCACCTTTTGACATGTTCCAATAATCTTGTATTCTAAATCTAGTGTCTAGCCAGGAGAATACCCAAAGGAATGAACGCTCAGCAAAACCCATCTTTCCGGAGGATTCAACAGCTCGCAGAATCTCTCTGCGAGGCATTTCTTCATTCTCTTTGCGCAGGGTAAAAGCAACAAGGACAATAATGAAGGCGATAAAGAACCAAAGAATCCAGAACATTGTAGTCATTTTATCACCTCAATCACAATATGTTAACCAATCTACATAATCGGTGATGCCGGTTATCACATCACCGTCCATTAATACGGGTATAATCGGAAGTCCTACGGGAGCGGGGCCACCTGAAGCCTTAATTCCTGCATAACTAAATGTTGCGCCACTAGAACGGTTTCTGTTAGAATTCATCTCTAGGGCAGTAGGGTCAAATCTTGAAGAGTGACAGATACAGAATAGTTTAGTTCCGCCATCATCACCGCCGCCTGGAGTCCATGAATCATCAGTAAATGAATTGGAAACTAATTGCCAACCTGGTATACAACAAAGATGAGTGCAACGTCCGTAAATGATTACTATATTGTCGGACGGGAAAATCCTCGGGTCAGCATCTGACATGTCTTCAAAATGACCAATTCGCTTGCCAGTTTCGTCGTATCCTTCCATCATTTGGAATCTTGCTTTACCAAGGGATACTGGAGTGTCTTTGTTTTTCTCGTGATCTACGTATACTACAATTACTGGGACGCCATTCCAAATTCCCGCTGCTCCAGCTGTTCCAGTGCTTGATTTTGCAGCTTCGTCTACGAAATCTTGCCGAGTCATATTGACTTCGTGTTTCGCCCCGTACCAAGCTTCGTCTTCACGACCCTTGGCCCAGAATTGTATGGTGCCTTCTCCACCAGTTCCCACGGTGTCGGGCGGCATAATGAGTGCAGTGAATCCTAGAACACCCAGTGATGCTGCTAATACTCCGGTAGCTGTGTTGAATCCGTATTTCAAAAATTGCCGGCGATTGATGACTTTCCCAGCACCATATGCTGAATCGTCCCCACCCAATGAGGGTGCAGGTTTCAAATCATATTCTCTTGCCAATTAAATCACACCTTGTATTCTTTCCAGTCCTTTTGATGCACAGGGATAAATTTGTTTATTGCATGTTTTACAATGATAGTGTCTGGTAAGATGAATCTTAGATATACTAAGCCCATCATGATGAGAGTAGTTAACGACATTGCTAGATGGAATGCCAATTGTCTTTGATCCCAATCTTTGGCTAGTCCATAGATTAAGGAAAATACCCAATAGCACAACCAAAAAATCCCCCAAATGAAAAAGAACATGGTAAGGTATGATGCCCCAGATGGTGCTAATTTTGCGCTTACGATTGAACCCATGTCTGCTTCGGTGAACACGCCTTTTTCGATTGCCATTTCCATTTCTTCTTCTGTAAGACTGGCGTCTTCCAAGGATTTTCTTGCGTCTTCTACGGTGATATCACCCTTGGCTACTCCACGTAGGAGTTTTGTGATTGTATCATCCATCATTGATCACCTCTTCGCCTTATCTTATATCGCAACCTGAGCTGGTTACTTCTACCTTTGTAAGATGATGAGAAACTATATCTAAGCATTAATCCGGCAAATAAGATGACTGCAATGACTGCGCCAAATCCAAGCAATCCTAGCACGTGGGCTCTGAACTCTGCGCCCATGTGGTGTAGGTCTACTCCGGTTTCTTCTGGCACAGGCGGGCTGACATTGCCATCACCCGCAAATAGTGTCCTTGTACCCATGGCAGAGGTGTCTTCATCGCCTTCTTGCAAGGCAAAGATAAGTTGATTCCATTTGTCCTCAGGGCCAGGTCCTTGGTCTCCGTTAACTGAATTTCCAGTTATCCAGAAGTCAACCACTCCGCTATCCGAATCTGGTGCAGCCCAAGTGAATATCCACATTCTGTCAGGGTTGCCTGCTGAGGCTTCGGTTTGAGTCAGAGTCGTTGGGTCTTCCTCCCAATTTTGCAAGTTGTCGCCAGAAAGTATCCCGCTAGAGACACGCATCGAGAAACCAGCAGTCCAAGGACTTGCTGCAGTAGGTCCGCCGATAATTTGTAATTTTAATTCGTAAGATTCTCCAGCAACCCACGCATATGGTACGTCATCGAGGATTATTTGGACAGTGTTGTCTGCTACAGGATTGTGGCATAGGCAGCCTTCTTTGGCTACGTCATCAATGGTTTCACCAGCGTTTGATTGTTCTCCACCAATGCCTCCGTGATAAGATGAGGCGAGGCTAGGCGTGATTAGAATAATCAACAAGGATATGCCTAGCGCAAGGCGTTTCGAGATAGGCTTGCGCAACATAAACACACCCAGTTATTTCCCCCACATATGTGAACCCTTTAAACATTGTCAAATTGGGCGGGTTAATTTATTCGCAGTACCTCGTTTTTGGGCGGGTTTATAAACTATGAAAACAGCCTTAAAATCATTATTAAAGGGGATAGTTCAATAATTAGGAGTTTTTGGGATTAACGATTCTTATGTCAACTCCGTTTGAGAACACCTACGATTTATCCGAGAGTCAATTAGTAGATTTAGGAGAGGCAGAAGAACTTATTTTGAAAAACAGCCTTGGAAAAGCTGAAGAATTATTGCTCAAGATGCTTGAATTAGATGATGAATGTATTCCAGTTTTATCTAATCTCGGTCATCTTTACGGTCGCTATTTCTCGGAATTTGAAACTGCGGTGAAATATTATGACCGAGTTTTAGCATTGGAGCCAGATAACGCTTGGGCTAGAGATTCGAGAAGAAGGTACCTTCGATATATTGATTGATGGGCTAAAGTTCATTGATGTTCAAGTTCAGGGGAGTTTAATGGAATCATCGCAAATTCTGATCACCGGTGTGGGCGGCATTGGTTGCTCATGGGCCAAAGGTGCTTGGTCGCGATGCGATTCCGAAGCAGACATTCTGCTAATTGACGCAGATGATGAAAGCTTTTCTGATATTGAGCGTGGTCATGTTCTACGCTTAGGCAGTGTTGTCGACAAGCTTGGTTGTGCGTCGCTACCGCCACTGGCTGAACAACGCATGCGGAGTGTTTCTTCTGTTGTCAGTAAATTGATGGAACCTGTGGAATTAGTGATTTTATTAACCGGACTTGGTGGTGGGACTGGGACAGGGGCAGCGCATGAATTTGCCCGTCAGGCCCGATTATCTGGAGCGATTGTGATTGCAGTTTCAGCAATGCCATTTGAAGTCCAATCTACAAGGTTGAAAATTGCCGAGGATGGATTTGATCGTCTAGATAAATTTGCCCATGTTACTGTAAGACTATCTTTAGAAAGACTGGCAAGACAAGCCAGGGAAAAAGGGCGTTCTTGGCAGATGGGCGCTGAATGGGTTGAAGATTTGGTTGATGGTTTGGTCAGGACTTTACTCAGAATGGGTTTGATTAATTTGGATTTGATGGACCTTAGAGCTATTGTGGAACAGGAAGGCAACGCCACTTTACTAGTGGGCATGGGGGAGCCAGAAGAGCCCGAAAAAATTCTACACTCAGCAATGATGGCGCCGTTGGCAGCCTTGGACGTAAGTGGTGCTACAGGTTGCTTGATTCAAATAGAAGGTGGCTTGGGTATGACGCTAAGCCAGGTTGATTCAGTAGCAAGGTTATTCACTGAAGCACTTGATTCTGACGCTCAAGTAATTTTGGGAGCAAGAGTAAGCGAAGATTTGGTAAATACTATCAGAGTTGTGACATTACTTGCAGGGATAAAAGATTCTAATCAACTTCAATAACCGTATCCCATTCTACGTCTTCAATAACCGGAGTAGTTTCCTCATTCTCCCAATCGACGTCATCATCTTCTTGCCATGAATCCTCGTCAGAATTATTTTCAAATGTTGCATCTTCAGTATCATTAAATTCCCCATCTTGGATTTGAGTGTTTTTTGGTTCACTATGTTCCACAATGCGATTTACTTCTACTGCTAAGTTATCTTGTCCAATTATGTCGGATAGCACCTTTCTGTGAATATATAGCACGGCAATTATTACCACTGTATGACCAATCTGCATCACCGTTGTGATGTCATCAAAGACAGTAGTTAGCATCGCCACGCTACCAGCATAAGCATAGCCAAATGCTAAGCCCCATGACAACGCATTTTCTTCGTTGATGGGCCTAAAACTACTTTTGTAACCTTTAGCCGTCATTGACCAAATTGCGATAAAGACGGTAAAAATCATCAAAACTAATTCTTCAAACAATACTTGAATCTCAGTAGGGTCAAGGAAAATTTGTCGCCAAAGAGTTAGTAAGTGCCATGAAATAAAAACATGACAAATAATAGTCCACCTATTGCTAAAATTATGTAATCGATATTTCATCGAAGCCAATTTCTTCAATTGCCAATTATACCCGACATTTGCAACTAATACTAATACTGCGATGCTAGTAAATAGCAGGCTGTCTAAAAATGCTCCACTAAGAGACAAATCTAAGTTGTCAATTTGGTAAAATATGGTGGCTAAAACACTTGATATTAAGGCGATTATACCAATTGAAAATAACACAGACATTTGTAAATAAGTAGGTTTTTCTTTGTCGGTTAACTTAGCGCTTGTTGAGGAGGCCCATTTGGTAAATGAAGTTCCTTGAACAATTGACCAGACGACAAATAGACTACCCATGACTAGAGGTAGAACTCCATCGCCAATTGGTATTACTCCGTTTTCACCAAATAAAAATAACATGGCTAACAGCGAAATAAATGCTATTACTAACGGGAAAACACATATTCGAAATTTGGCTAGATTACGAACCAAGAAAGGCCTTTCATCGGTTTCTTCATAATCTAAAGTAATCCATTTTTTGACTATTGTACTATTACTTGTAAATGCACTAATCCCATACCCGATGGATAAACTTGCAAACGCCATTGCGGAGATATTGGTTAATGAATCGGCGCTGGAGGTGATGTAGAGTATAGTTGATAATATAGTCACTAAAATAATGTGAGGCATTGTGGAAGAAGATAACAACGTCCTAGCAAGAGAAATCAATGAAACGTTAGAAGTTTCATATTCTGCCAATAAGTCTTGGCTAGAATCTTCAAATTGTTCAGTGTCACTGTCCATGTAGCATCATTGGTAGGCTAATGCCACTAAGATTTCATCTTATCCAAAGAAATAAAGCCAATTACCAATTGTTCGGGATATGCCCAAGCGACTTACCAAGGCACTACGCGGTAAACGCCGTTGGTTTGGTATCAAGGTGGGTAGTCAATATACGACTCGCAAACAACTTTCCGACCAGTTGAATTCACTAGCTATTGATCTCAAACTCTCTAAACAAATCCGGTTGATGGATTTTGAATTGTCCAATGAAGACGAATTTTCTCTTGCGATAATCGAAGTGAAATTACCCGACAGTAAATTATTACGTGAAAAAATCGACAATGAAGAATCAATTGATACATTTGGAGTTCAAAGTATAACAACCAGCGGTAAGATTAGATTGGTTAGAGACAGGCTTAATCTGACAAAAAAACAATGAAAGTTTCATTTGTAATACGGCCTCACATAGGCACATGGGCGCTGGTGGTTCCGCAGATGCAATGAAATTCAGTGATGTTCTGATTTTAGTTGGAGTTGGAGTATTATGTGCTGGTTTCATCATCCATGGCTGGGTCGAGACGACCTCTATTGATTCGGATGAAGAAACACCCATGTATGGTAAGGCGCTAACTTTACTCAAAGGTGATAAAGTGCTGTTTGACATTGAAGCAACCAGCGATTGTAGTGGCAGTATTGTTATTTCCGATGATTCTGGTGAAATCAAAAACCAAACTTATCAGCTAATGGAAGGAGAAAAATTCTCATATACTTTTGATTCGAAAGATTCAGGTTCTTATCCAGCAACTATCTACATAGATGGCGGTGAAGCAGAAGTAAACATCGATGTCAAACGGGTTTTTATGCTTGATTTCATCATTTATCCAATCGGAATTGCAATTTTACTATTTGGTCTGCAAAAAAGACGAGTTGAACAAGAATCATCTCCAATAGATGCCGAAATTTGACTTCAAAATTCCCATTTGAGTGATTCACCTTCATCACATAAAACCAGTTGATTTTTTTGGTCACGAACAATAACAAAACCATCCATATTTACTGAGTCAAAAAACACTTCGGAATTTCTATAGATTAATTTACTAGGCGTTATTAAACCATCAGTTACTGATTTGCTAGCAAGATTATGGTAAGCCGTTAAATTAGCCTTTGGAATGTTTGGAGACTCGTCAAATAACCCGGCTAAGCGGCAGTCAATTTCTGATTGTAAAATTATTCTGGTGATTTCTTTGTCCAATGATTTGGCGAAACTGGCTGGAATTTCATAAACTGGCATGTTCTCTGATTCAGATAGATTAATGCCGATACCAATCACAGTTTCGTTAACATTCCCTTTTGAGATGGATTCGATCAAAACGCCACAAACCTTGCCAACCAGACCGTCCTGTTTTAGTAAAATATCATTAGGCCATTTCTGAATAATTTGTATGCCATTAGGCGACTGATTGTGTTGTTGTAGGCATTGTTTGACAATAACACCACAGATTAACTGCAAAATATTGGGTGAAATATCGAACGAATTTCCAATTTTCCAAGAGCAAGCAATCACTTCACCGGCATTATCCCAACGTCTTCCTCTTCTCCCGTGGCCATCGGTTTGATAATCACTTGATAGGGAGCTGCCAATAGGCCAATTGGTTGATAATAATTCAGTGCTTGTGGAAGTCACAGTAGTTTGGTGAATTTTCTTGGCGTTGACAAACGGTCGCCACACAGCAACGATTTTGATTTCTTCTCCGTCATCAAAGGTTTCAGTGTCGATTACTCGGCAGGCAAAACCGGATTTAGCTGCGGTATTTACTAATTGTTCAGTTGATTTTGATTCACCGACCAAAAATAATCCTATTCCGGTATTGGATAATAGTTGATGTTCATGTATTTTTTTAACTACTAGTCGAAATAAATCTATGCCTTCGGTTTGAATTAATGCAGCATCTTCCAAAGGGCCAAGTAATTCAGCATCATGGTCAACATTTAGATATGGTAGGTTCCAGAAAATCAAATCATAGTTTTTTTGTTTGGCCCATTGAGTGACTTCCCCGTCTTCTTGTGGCCCGGGGCCGCCCTCGAAAACTTGAATATCATCTGCGTAATTTTGACTGAACATTTCCCTTGCTGAAGCAACGGCAATTGGATTTATGTCACAAGCCTCGACTTGCCATCCCTGGCGCCGACATAACAGTGATAATATGCCGCTTCCCATACCAATTTCTAAACACTTTTTGCCATTTCCAGATCCGAGTTTTACCAATCGATTAGCTAGCAAATTGGTATCTTCTTTTGGTGGATATACTGTATGAGGTAAATCAAGTTGAAAAATTTCTCCTGATGGTGATTTCCAAGAAGAAATTTTGTGTCCTTTGGCGATTAATTCTAACTCGCGCAAAACCGAGTCTTCACCAAAACCCTTTCCGCTCATTGTAGTGAAGGTTTTGAAGTCGGCATTTATTCATTGCCTTGTTTGGATGATATTTGGTCAAAATGGGTTAAAATAGATGAAATATAGCATGATTTTTACCAACTCAATAACGCTTAACTGGCCGCAAGTTATATGAACACTAGGCAAGTCGGCAGGAAAGCCCAAGTTGCTACGTTGGGCCTGTAGCTCAGTCAGGTAGAGCATCCGGCTTTTAACCGGACGGTCGCGGGTTCGAACCCCGTCAGGCCCGCCTGACTCGCTATCGGTCTAGCCAATTTTGGGTATTTTGAGGGGTCTGGCATGGTAGTAAAAAGCGCAACAAAAAAGCGATTAATGGAACTTGGAGTATCTGAAGAATTCGCCCACAAATTGGCGACGGACAGAAACATGACCGATATCAAATCTCTCTCACACGATGAGATTGCTTCTATTCTTGGAATTTCCAAAGATTCCGAATCTTTCACCAATGTAATGTCGGTTATCGCTGAACAAGGCTCTAGACGCCGTGCTCAGAAAAAGAGTAAGAAAATCACTATACGTTCTCGTGCTATTGATGAATTCGACAGACCTGAGATTACTTTGAGATTCAATGCGCTCAACCACGAACTTGTACCTCATCAAGAACTGGTCGGCGAGGCAAATATCACTGAAGAAGAACAGTACGAAATTGAAAAGGCTGAATTAGACCCTTGGAAAATGGTAGAAACTGATGATGAGACCGGTGAAAACAGAATCGCAAAGGAATTGCTCCCAAAAATCTTGATCACCGACCCCGTGGTCCAGGTTTTGAAGGAACATGCAGAATCTATCGATAACGCAAAGCTGGCGGCAGACCCCGAACACAAGCCACTTGCAGCGGGATGGATTGCCGACAGAGTGGTAAAGGTCATCAGACGTTCACCATCTGCCGGGAAAACAATGGCCTACAGGCTGATAGTAGAGGGTAACTGAGGGATAACAATGCAGGAAATAATTCAATCATTTTTCAAAGAAAGAAGCCTAGTGAACCATCAAATCGCATCATATGATGACTGTATCCCTGCTGGGGATAACATGATTTCAAGAATGGAGAAAATCATTCGTAACATTAGAGTTGGAATTGACGGAGAAGTTGATGACGACGATGGTGGTTTTATCAAACTTGACGTAGTTGATCAAGACATCGTCATTCGCATGAAGAACATTCAACTCGGAGAGCCTACCATTAGAGAAGCCAATGGTTCGGAACATCCATCCACACCCATGGAGTGCAGGTTGAGAAAACTAACCTACATGTCTCCTGTAACCATCGATTTCCAGATAGTTAGAAACGGTATTCCTTCTCCGAAAGAAGAAGGAGTTCAAGTTGGAAGCATGCCAATTATGGTCCGCTCAAAGAGATGTAACTTACATCCTGCACACATTGCTGGGGACCGCCAACTTTATCCAACAACTTCTGCTGAGGATTCAGATTCTTGGAAAGAAATGCTGAAAAAGAAAGGTGAAGACCCACTTGACCCTGGTGGTTACTTCATTATTAACGGTACAGAAAGAGTACTTATTTCAACAGAAGATCTTGCACCCAATAGAGTAACCGTAGAAATCAACAAGAGATATGCCAAGAGAACTGAGGTTGCCAAAATCTTCTCACAAAAGGACGGTATGAGGAAACCCCTAACCGTCGAGAAGAGAAGAGATGGTATGCTTATGGTGAAAATTAGTACAGCTGGTACCACGCCAATTCCTGTTGTTCTTCTAATGAGAGCTCTTGGAATTGATAATGACCAAGAAATCTTTACTGCTATTGCAGGGCCAACAGAGACTTTCAAGTATATTGTTGCCAATATCAACGAAGTTAATGACAACGAAGAGTATGCAGTGCAAAATATGCTAGAGGCTCATGAATGGTTACAAAAGAAATTTGCTGCTGGTCAACAAAAAGATTACCGTGAAGCAAGAGTAGACCAATTACTTGACAGAGAATTACTACCTCACTTGGGTGACCAAGGAACAGACCGAAAGAAGAAAGCGGTTTTCCTCGGCAGAATTGTAAGACAAGTTCTAGAAATGGCAATGCACTCTAAGGAACCCAATGATAAAGACCACTACGCAAACAAGCGTGTAAGGCTCGCTGGTGACCTGATTGAAGACTTATTCCGTGTCTCTTCCAATCAACTTGCTAGAGACTTGAAATACCAACTTGAAAGACACCACAATAGGAAGCGTGAACTAAGAATCACCTCATGTCTAAGGCCAGACGTGCTTACTTCCAAGATTATGCACGCACTTGCTACAGGAAACTGGGTAGGTGGACGATCAGGTGTCAGCCAACTCTTGGACAGAACCACATATCTTGCTGCTCTATCTCACATGAGAAGGGTTACTTCACCGCTAGTCAGAAGCCAACCTCATTTCGAAGCACGTGACCTTCACCCTACACACTGGGGTAGGCTATGTCCTAACGAAACTCCAGAAGGCCAAAATTGTGGTCTAGTAAAGAATGCAGCTCAAATGATCGACGTTTCAGAATACATTAGCGAACAAGATGTTAGAAACCAACTTGACGAACTAGATGTTTATCAGCCAGATGACTGGAGCGATGGGGACAGAGTTCACGTTAACGGTGATATTTATGGAATCCACAAGCGTGGGACAAACTTAGTTCGACACTTCAAGTCTGCACGACGAAGAGGAACTATACCTCCTGAAGTATCTATTAGATATGATAGCGAAAACCGTGATATATTCATTAACACAGACAAAGGTAGAATACTTCGTCCGTTATTGATATTGTACGATGGAGCACCTCGTTTGACATCTCAACACTTAGCAGCATTAACCAATGGTGAGATGACCTTCAAGAACTTAGTCAATGAAGGAATCGTGGAATGGGTAGACGCAGAGGAAGAAGAAGATCTTTACATTGCACCAAAACCATTCGTTCTACCTGCAACAGTTCCAGGCGGCAAATATGCTGGCCGACCTCTAACTAACGAGAACGTCGAGTGGACCAATCTTGGTGAGCCAGGGTCAACATCTGCCAAACTCAAGGCAAAGATTAGAATGCCTAACAATGACTGGCAAATTGCGAGTTTTTCGGTAGATCTAGAATACTCAACCGAACATACTCACTGCGAAATCGATCCACAACTTGTATTGGGTGTCTGTGCTTCGCTGATTCCGTATCCTGAACACAACTCGACACCTCGTGTAACAGGCGGTACAGCTATGGTAAAACAATCTCTAGGTCTACCTTCTTCAAACTACAGACTGCGACCAGATACCAGAGCCCACATTTTACATTACCCACAGCGTTCTATTACCAAAACAAGAGCAATGGAAACTACAAACTTCGATAACAGACCTGGTGGTCAAAACTTTATTGTAGCCATCATGTCACTTCACGGTTACAACATGCAAGACGCAGTAATTATGAATCGTGGATCAATAGATTTGGGTCTAGCACGATCAACATTCATGCGTACCTACAATGCTGAGCGAAGAAGATTCCCTGGCGGACAAGTAGAAGAAATCGAAAAGCCAGGTTCTTCTCTACAAGAAGTAAAGGGACTAAAACCCGATGAAGCATATATCCATCTTGAAGCAGATGGTTTGCCATTACCAGAAAAATACCTTGAAGGCGGAGATGTACTTGTCGGTAAGACAAGCCCTCCAAGATTCCTTGAGGAATCATCTGGCGGTGCTTTCTTAATGGCGCAAGAGCGAAGAGAATCATCTATGCTAATCCGTCATGGAGAAAAAGGGTGGATAGACAACGTGTATGTCACCGAATCACTTGATTCAGGCCGCTTGGTTAGAGTGATGGTCCGCAGTCACAAGATTCCTGAAGTTGGAGACAAATTTGCCTCAAGACACGGACAGAAAGGTGTAATTGGAAGGTTAGTCAATCCTGAAGATATGCCTTTCACCTCTGATGGTGTAGTTCCGGATCTTATCATTAACCCACACGCGATTCCATCAAGAATGACTGTTGCTCACGTCTTAGAAATGATCGGCGGCAAAGTCGGTTCTCTAGAAGGACGACGTATTGATGGTACTGCTTTTAGAGGGGAGAAAGAAGGAAGCCTAAGAGATGGCCTAGTCCGTAATGGTTTTGCTCACTCAGGGCGTGAAACCATGATTAACGGTGAAACTGGACAAGCATACCCTGCAGAAATTTTCGTAGGTTGTATCTATTATCAGAGATTACATCACTTGGTAAGTTCTAAAATTCACGCCAGATCTAGGGGTCGAGTGCAAATCTTGACTCGTCAACCGACCGAAGGTCGTGCTAGACAAGGTGGATTGCGATTTGGTGAGATGGAACGTGACTGTCTTATTGCCCATGGAGCATCCATGGTTATCAAAGACAGATTATTGGACGAATCTGATGGTATTGACATGTATGTGTGTGCTCAATCAGGACACTTGGCTTGGTACGACCCTAAGAGAAGAACCTACGTCAGTCCAATCCACGGAGATGGTGCTGAAGTATACAAGGTACAAACATCATATGCTTTCAAGTTGCTACTAGATGAAATGAAGAGTTTAGGTGTGGCTATGAGATTAGAACTGGAGGACAGAAGATGAGCAGAATTACGACCCTTATCCCAAAGAGAATTGCTAGTATCCGTTTCGGTTTAATGGACCCTAGTGAAATTAGAAAAATGTCAGCTGTTGAGGTTAAAACCGCTGACACTTACAAAGATGATGGACACGCTTATCGCCAAGGTTTGATGGATCCACACATGGGTGTAATTGAACCAGGATTAGTATGTCCTACTGACAACTGTAAGTATGACGAAAGCCCCGGTCACTTTGGACACATACAACTTGAACTACCAGTTATACACATTGGTTTCGTTGGTTTGATTAAAACAGCATTGAAGGCCACTTGCAACTCTTGCAGTAAAATTCTATTGCACGATGAGGCAAACACTCACCCTTCTAACCCAGAACTAAGTGAGCAAGACTTCTATCGCAACAGAGTTAGAGATATCCAACTAAAACACGGTGTTGGTTCAACAGAATTTTCCAAGATTATCAAAGAAATTGAAAAGGTTACATCTGGTGCCAAGAGAAAGGTCTGCATGCATTGTGGAGCCGCCCAAGGTAAGATTACCCTAGACAAGCCGACCACTTTCAAAGAAAAGCTTGAAACTCAAGGTAGCGGAAAAGAAACCGAGCGTAAACTCAATCCTAGAGACGTGAGAGAATGGTTGAGCAGCATCCCTGTTGAACATCTTATATTCATCGGAATGGATACCGGTAACAGACCTGAATGGGTTGTATTGAAGGTTCTACCAGTTCCACCAATCACTGTAAGGCCGTCGATTACTCTCGATAGCGGAGACCGCTCAGAAGACGATTTGACACACAAATTAGTCGACGTATTACGTATCAATCAAAGACTGAGGGAGAACAGAGATTCTGGAGCACCTCAATTGATTGTTGAGGACCTTTGGGAACTATTACAATACCACGTTACTACTTACTTTGACAATCAAACGTCGGGAATTCCTCCGGCTAGACACCGATCAGGAAGAACACTAAAGACACTAACTCAAAGACTCAAAGGAAAAGAAGGACGATTCCGTAGCAACCTATCTGGTAAGCGTGTAAATTTCTGTGCTCGTTCAGTTATATCCCCAGATCCCTACCTTGGAATCAATGAAGTGGGTGTCCCTGAAAAGATCGCTCGTGAATTAACTGTTCCAATTAGAGTAACTATGAGGAACAGAGAGCAAATGCGTCAAATGATTCTACGAGGTCCCGATGTTCACCCTGGTGTAAATTACATTATCAGAGGAGACAAGAGAAGAGTAAGAATCAATGCAAGAAGTCGTTTGATTAATGCAGGATTTAGATGTCACAACCCAGAATGTATGGAAGAAACAACCATGCGTCCAGATATTCATGAAGTACTACCTGCGCCTAATTTCCTGCCAGGTTTAGTAATCAAGAAAGAAATCAGCCGCTCCGTGATCGACCCAAGTATTGAGGTTACTAACTATGTCGTCGATGATAAGGCAACTATTGCTAACCTTCGTGGTGAAGACGTAAACGGTAATCCATTAGAAAAGGAAGATCCAAGAGCCGCATTGCATTACAGATGGATGTGGGAATTGGAACAGCTAGACAAAGTGAATCCTGAACCATTACCAGAATATTTGGATGTTATCTGTCCACATTGTGGCAGCCCTGAAGACCCAATCTATGGTGAGAGAACAGGTATAGAAGATAGACTTTCGACTTTCGACCGTGATGGTAATCCAAAACCAGGTATGCTCGTTGAGCGTCACTTGATTGATGGAGATGTTGCAATCTTCAATCGACAACCATCACTACACAGAATGTCAATGATGGTTCACGAAGTAAGAGTTATGCAAGGGCATACTTTTAGATTTAATCTAGCAGTATGTACTCCATATAACGCTGATTTCGATGGCGATGAAATGAATCTCCACGTTATTCAATCTGAAGAAGCCAGAGCTGAAGCGAAAATTCTGATGCGTGTCCAAGAACACATACTAACCCCAAGATATGGTGGTGCAGTTATTGGTGGTATCCACGATCACATTTCAGGGGCTTATCTATTATCAAGACCCGGAACGCTAATTCGTGTTGAATACGGCCTAGAAATGCTTGGTAACATTGGATGGACAGGAAAACTACCTGAAATTGTCAAAGATGAACACAACAAAGACTGTTTCCGTGGTCAAGATATCATTTCTTTGATTATACCAGATAATATCCACCTGCGATTTAGAAGTCGTTCAAATGACGATGTTGTAGTTAGAGAGGGAAGTGTTGAAGGAACCCTAGATAAGCGAGCTATTGGTGCTGAGGACGGAAGGTTGCTAGACGCAATTGTCCAAACTAATGGACCTGAAAAAGGTGCTAAATTCTTGGATGAATTTACTCAATTATCGATTGCTGCATGTACTGCACTTGGATTTACTACAGGTATTGATGACGAAGATTTATCTCCTGAATCACTCGAGGCAATTGAGAAAGCCAATGCTGATGCAAGGACTCTTGTTGAAGAAGAACTTGCGGCATTTGGTAAAGATGGTAAAGGCTACGAAACAAGACCTGGTAGAACTCCTAGAGAGACTCTAGAAGAAAATATCATGGTCATGCTAGATGAAGGAAAGCAAAAGGCTGGTGACATTGCTAAGGATGAATTGAATCAATCTGGTTCGACAAATGCAGCGGTAAATATGGCAATATCTGGTGCAAGAGGTTCAATGGACAACCTAACAATGATGGCTGGTTCAATTGGTCAAGCAAAGGTTCGTGGAAAGCGACTAGAAAGAGGTTACAACGACAGAGTTCTAGCTCACTTCAAGCGTGGCGGACGTGGTGCTTTGGATAGAGGATTTATCTCCAATTCATTCAAGCGTGGTCTTGAGCCAACAGAGTTCTTTATGTTGTCAGTTTCAGGAAGAGAATCATTAGTTGACACTGCGGTTCGTACTGCAAAGTCAGGGTATATGCAAAGAAGACTAATCAATGCTATGGATGACTTGAAGGTTTACGATGATGAAATGCTATCGGTAAGAAACACTGCTAACAGAATTATTCAGTTTAGTTATGGTGAAGATGGAATTGATCCGTCTAGAGGTGTGCATGGTTCTCCATTCAATATTGATGTAATTGTCGATGATGCACTAGGGACCGAAGGCGCAACTGTAGTAGAAAGAAAATCACGAGAGCGAGACGAGAATGAAGAGGACATGGGTGCTTGGGAATTCGAAGCAGAAACAGAAGGAGGCGAAAACTGATGGTAGTAAAGAGTGCAACCAAGAAGAAACTAATGGATCTAGGAATTGATGAGAATTTTGCTCATATTCTAGCAGATGACCGTAAGTGGGATGATGTCAAGATTCTACCAGCAGAAAACATTGCTCAAATCTGTGAAACAGATTCTGAAACCGCTGGTAAAATCAAAGGAATTATTGATGGTGCAAACCAAAAAAATAAGTTAGCTAATAATGAAGCAATTGGTCCAGTAACATCGGTAAGACTGAGTCGAACTGGGCGTAAATCTAGAGCTAGGTCAAGGGTAAAATCTACAGCTGAGATGGATACTTACAATTCTGAAGTAAAATTGATTGGATTAGAAGATGAATTATGTGACGACCCAGTCTACAAATCACTTGTCGCTGCTGTTGAAGATTCTGGATCCCGTAGATTTACTAACAGAATCTTTCATGACCTAACCGTTGCAATTCATGCAAGAGGTAAGAATAAAATCACTAAGCCTCAGGCAAAAAAGGTAGTCCAACAATCTATTTTTGCTTTGAAAAGAGCCAGTATTGACCCATATGAAGCTGCAGGTATTATCACTGCCCAATCTATTGGAGAACCAGGCACACAGATGACAATGCGTACTTTCCACTATGCTGGTGTTGCAACTGTTAACGTAACACAAGGTCTTCCTAGAATTATTGAAATTGTTGATGCCAGAAAAGTACCTCAAACACCAACTATGACCATTAGGCTAGCTGGAGACAAGAGAAATTCTGCAGAAGAAGCACAAAAATTGGCGGCTTCCATTGAAGTTACCACGACTGTTGGTATCGCAACTCTAGAGACTGACGTTGCTCAAAGAAGATTAGTTTTGAAACTAAACAAATCCAACTTGAAGCAAAAGAATATGACTGGTGCTGAAGTTAAAGACAAATTAGAACAAGCAACTAGGCTTCTAGTTCAAGCTGACAAGGAAAAGAATCCTTCCAAGCTTACCATGATACCTGGAGTTCACTCTGCGGAAGACTTGGCAGACCTGGCGGAAAATCCACCATCTTACACAATGTTGCTACAACTCGAAGAAAAAATACGGGACCTAAGATTAAAGGGTATTCCTAACGTAGAAAGAGCAAATGTTCAACTTGACGATAAAACAGGTGAATATTATCTCTCAACAATCGGCTCAAACCTTTCAAGGGTAAGCGAAATTGAAACAATTGATAGAAGTAGAACCTATACCAATAATATTATCGAAATCTATGAATATCTTGGTATCGAAGCGGCAAGACAAGCAATCGTCAACGAATTACAAGCAACACTTGATGGTGCTAGATTAGAAGTCGACGTTAGACACTTGTTACTTGTCGCAGATGTCATGACATCTGAAGGTGAAGTTAGAGCAATTGGCCGACACGGAGTATCTGGGACAAAGCACAGTATTCTAGCACGTGCTGCATTCGAAGTTACTGTTAACCACCTCTTGAAGGCGGGAATTATTGGTGAAAGAGATCAACTAACTGGTGTTGCAGAGAACATTATTGTCGGTCAACCAATTTCATTGGGAACTGGTAGTGTAGAATTGTACTACATCCCTGAAGAGTGATATAATCAACCATGAGAAACAATGTGGAGTATGGAGAGAAAAATATGGATTTAAGTAGACAATTGAAAAACGCAATATCAACAGGTAAACTGTTATTTGGACAAAGACAAGCTGTGGATGCATGTGCATCTGGAGAAGCGAAATTGATTATTCTAGCAGCAAATTGCCCAGAAGATTACATCAATACTTTGCATGCAAACCATCCAAGTGTCATAAAACATAGAGCAAATCTAGTCAATCGTGAACTTGGAATTGCTTGTGGTAAGCCATTTGCAGTTTCCACAATTACAGTTTTGGAAGGTGGAGATAGTGAAATACTTTCTCTTGATTCTAACATTGAATGATATTTGTAATAAGCGCCAAATAGGGAAGGTTTCATTTCCTTCTCATCACTAGCACACATAGGGCTAGCCTATGACAACTAAAAACAATGGGAAATCGCTTGTTGCAAATGTGTTAATTATTGTTCTAATT
>MDSY01008110.1_pt1 | contig 22649 bp, 20 predicted proteins | sample 811131 | NCBI WGS metagenome assembly MDSY01 (sample SAMN05326643, study PRJNA326480) | marine metagenome | isolation source: seawater | place: Atlantic Ocean: South West | collected 2010 | reverse complement strand
TATTGAACTGAAAAAAAAGAGAGGTTCTGAGATTTGTAATTTATCAAGCCGTGCGGACTACCGGAGAGCGGAGTCCTCAGACGGAGCGGTGTAGTTAAGCGGATTGAAAATTGCAAAGATCAGGTTCTCTGGCGGAAAGAGAGGGATTCGAACCCTCGATGAGATTACTCCCATACACGCGTTCCAGGCGTGCTCCTTAAACCACTCGGACACCTTTCCAAACTAGAAAACCAGTTTAGCGAAATAATTAAAAAACAACAACCAAGAGACTCACTAAATAACAATACATCCATTGATATCTAAAAAATGATTACTATATCCTTTTTATACGAGCTGTTACACCAAGAGAAACACCAATGGGTAAAGCAAATAAACGAACCAAATATCGTTCAAACCCAAATAAAAAAGTTAATACCTTATTAATTATCAGACTAGGCATTTCTAAATCAGATTCACCTTCAAGCTTCCGATTTCTATTAATCCAACGAATTAAAAAAATTAGTGGAAATAATAGTGTATTAAAATAAGACCATCTAACTATCTCAAAACCAGCTGCATCCAAGACTTTATTTAAACTTGTACGAGTATACCGACGAAAATGATGATTTTGAACATCATGGGCACTCCATAATGACATTAAAGCAGGTACAGTAATAACTAAATAGCCATTTGATGATAGTTGCTCTTTTAATTCTTTTAAAGCAAGAATATCATCTTCGATATGTTCTAAAACATCAAACATAACAATAACATCATAGGACTTTGTAAACGGACAGCCCTTTGGTAAAAACCCTTGTTTTACTGTACCAATATTACGTGACTTTGCTACTTGATAACTAGCATCATCAAGCTCCATAGCATCAACGTGTCCGTAAAGAGATAGCAGCTCTAAATTCCCTCCAGACCCACACCCTACATCTAAAATGCTTTGTTGTTGTTTTGGCAACCGTCTCATAAAGACATCAATAATTTTACGGCGACCAACATACCACCAATGTGAATCTTCAAATAAAATCATCTTCTGATATAACTCGGAATCCATACTAATATTATCTCAAGTCATACATGAATCTGCAAACATAAGGAAATCATATATTAGCTTACTATCACAAATACCTTACCAAAAAAACTCAAAAATCCATTTAATACTATAAGAGATCAACTTGAATCAATACACGATTAATTACTATTTAAATTAAGCACATAATCTTTTGGTAGTTTTGAGTGTCTATTTTTATCATTACTACGAATCTCATTTATAAGCCCCAAGCTTGCTTCTAATTCTTTAATTAAAAATTTCTTACGATTCTTTCTAGCAAACTCCAATTTTTTAAGAATAAAGGTTTGCTCTAATAGACGTAACGACTTTTTAGAAACGGGCAATAATACATAATACCAATACCCTATATTAACCGTATCATTTTTCTGAAAACTAACTTTTTCCCAATAAATTTCTCGCTGGTTACGAACCGTAGCCATAAGTTGTTTTGATAAAAAGATCTTAAATTCTCGATGCAATTTAGTATACTGATTCTTTGATACATTAGCCAAAACAGGTTGCAACAAATACGCAGCTTCTCGTTCAAAAAAAGCATGCAAATCACGTCTTACAAGATTATAAGCCAAACTTGGAGAATTAAATTCTGAGCGAATATATCGAACAAAATAAAACTGATTTTGTGATTCATAAAAAGATCGATAAATCCAAATGGGTGGTTCTAAACTACTTTGCTCAAAAACACTATCATTATGAATCGATTCAAATTTTTCAGAATCAAAACAAGAAACAAGACATAAACTAAGAATTAAACTTAAAACAAGTAAGCGATACACAAGAAAATCATTCAATTTCTAAATATAATAACTTTCTGTTTCGGTTTACCTGTTTCATTTTAATAGTATTCTGTTTTTCTGAAAAATAAGACTTTAGTTGCTTATAAAGGTTCCGAGAATTACTAACATTCTCATGATTACACCATAAATTCACATCAATAGTTTTATTAGTAACCGTATTTTCTTTAACTAATAAGGCAACTTCTTCAAAAGCCTCAAAAATATCATTTTGAATATCTTCTAATTTTTCATCTGACAACCCGTCTTTAGTTACTTGCAAAATAACCTTATACTGAACCCCTTTATACAAATCTTCTTCCCAATATTTCATAATACGATGGGTGACATTATTTAAAGCGCCAAGCAACGCCTCTTCAATTGAAACAAATTCTTCTCCAACTCTTGGTTTAGAATAACCCGTCTCAGTCCCTAATAAACGACCTGTTGTTGTTTCATAAGCACGTAAAGTAACCGCAACTTTATCTGTTTCATAAGCACCCTTTGTCGCGACAACACTATACTCTAAGTAAATATCCGAACCAATTCTCAACGCCAGTTGATAGATAGGATCTTGCTTTGATTTATCCAGTAAAGCAATGGATTTGGTGATATCATTAAGATTTTCTAACTGAGTTGGAATAATTACTTCATACCGTTTTGAAGTTAAATAACTTTCAATAGCACCCGCAGCATGCTGACTTAATTTATTAGATTTTAAAACATCAATCGAACTTTTTCCCTCTTCAGATGATGGCAATACCATAATCTGAGGAAACCCTATTTCTTCTACCAGTTCTTGATACGAATAAATAACAAGATTATCCTCTAGCATTTCTCTTAAGAAAGCAAAATTTATCTTAATATTATTAAAAACCTTAACCCCTTCACCATCATTAAGCGAAATAACACGATTTGGCTTAGGATCAACATACATAATCACTTCATCAATAAAATCATCACTAAAAACCTCGTTTTCAATAGCTTTAAAACGCTTAATTGAATCAGCATCAGCTAACAAAGGATCGGTTCCATTATATAACAAATAATAAACGGCAGCTCGTTTAGCATTATCAATTGCCTTCTCTTTTCCATATCGTTTGATATCTTTTTTTCGTTTTCTTCTACTCTTTTCAGTAGATTCATAAACCCCTACGGCTTCAACCAATACCTCTGAAGAAGATACTACTTCTACAAGAGTGGCTTCTTTTGAAACATTTTGAAAAGCATGTACCGAAGGGACTCCTAATAAACAAACACCAATCAATAAATATCCAATAAATCTTATCATAAAAAGCCTCCTAAATAATTCTTTATTATTGTACGTTAAACACTTAAATGCATCTAGAGTTTAATAAAAAAATCGTAACCCAAAAGAAGCCCCATGCCAATCCAAAGACGAAAAAGATGCTGTCTCAGAATATTCCAATTCACTAAATAGATTTTGGTTAATAACATAAGTCTTTGAAACATCTCCAAGACCCAATGTTCGGTATAATGATACGTTAAGTAAAATATGAGAAGAAATCATTTTTTCAAAAATAATGCCATATTTTAAAACCGCTTGATTAAGTTTAAAAACTACATCACCCTCTTCATCATCAGATATCATTGATAAAAGTCCTTGATTAGATATCTGAAAACGATTTCCTCCTATGTAAATAAACGGCTGATAGGCTACCTGATTAATCCAAAAGATTTTTCGTAACCCAGCATTAACCGCACCAATAAATGTTGCAGGATAATCATATTTTGTAATTAACGATCCATAATCAATACTAACTGGCAAAAAACCAAAATTAAAATCTAAATATAATTGAGATGCAGAAGAACGTTTAAAGACCTTTGATAGCAAATAAGAAAGGGATATATCCGTTCCTATTCCTGATGAAACCGTATTGGTATAAAAAGAACCCGCAGAAACAACTCCATCCTTAGCATCAAGTTGAAAGTTATTTAAATACCCTAAATTAATTTTTAAAGCAGCACCATATCGCGGAGATTCTTTAACCCAACTACCAACATGATGATTATTACCAAAAATTTGAGTTGCTTTCGATACAGTTACTTTTCCTTGATCTGAAACAAAATCAGACACATATGATAGTCCCACTTTTTTTGATTTATAACCATCTTCAGATTCATAATCTTCCATAATCCAAAAGTAATCATCTACAGAAACGCCTTCTTTTTCACTTAGTTCTAAATATAAAGAGTTTTTATTTACCGAATCAATACGCCCTTTAATATTAAAAACAGACATATTTTTAATTTTATATGAAAAATTAGTACCAAGCGTTGTTAAAGACCCTGAAATTAAATCAGTAATAATTATGTCATCGCTATAAGAAATAGCTTTAGCTTGAGAATCAAACGTTGAACTAGTAAACGTTTCAACATACTCAACTTTAACAGCCTTATTAGGCAATATTTTGATTTGATACCAAATAATTCCTGCATCTATTCCTAAAGAAATTTCTTTCATTTTCTTTTTTTTATCATCAACTTTTTTAACATAATATGATTTTGAAAATCTTACATCACGAATATAAGGAATATAAAAAAATGAAGATGAAAACAAGGCCTCTAAATCAGAGGCTGTTACAGAATAACTTTTTCCTTTTCCAAACTCGAAAGTATAAGTGTTTTTTTCTTTAAATTGTTCAATTCGAGCTTTTTGCAGCTCTGGATCAGTCAAAAGCTTTTGTATCTCTGATGCATAAACACTATTAACGATCTCTCCCAATGACTCAACCGTAACGTTACTTGATACAGCTAACGCATCTAAAAACACCTGTGATAATGAAGCGGGCAACCTATTTTTATCAAATCGTGATAATGAAATATAAGGATCCCAGATTGCTTTAACAAACTGAGAATCCAACAAACTATACTCATCCGATAATATAACAACACGATCAATACTAGCTATAGATTTACGTTGATATTTAATAGTTTCCAATTCCCCACTATCCTGAGCAAATAGTCCCATTCTTAAAAAAAGAAATAGTATAAAAATAATTCGAACTAGCATAATAAAGAAAATTAAAACGTAGTCCCAAGAATTTTTCAATCATAAGTCACATAATTAACAATTTCTACCGAAAAAAAAAATTATGAACTACACTATTAGTTAGAAATGACCTTTCAAAAACCATATAGATACATAGTACTTTTAATGATCGCCCTTCTTGGATGGAACCACAATATTTTGTCAAATACATCAATGAAACACCCATCATTTTTTGCTTATAAAAAAGTTTTTAAATACCAAGTATTTGATGATACACCATTAAATTACCTTGCCTACACTCACTTTATTGGTTGCTATATTAAAAATATCCCTTCTAACCAATTATTTCATTCATCATCTCAAAATAACTATTTTGTTGGGAGTATTTTTGAAACTATTAACTTAAGCAAAAGAAATCTAACTAAATTTTCTTTTAATCAAACCCAATTTATTAATAGTTCATTAAACTCACTACTGATTCAAAATGGAACGTTTAAGCTTGTGACATTTTCGTCATCTAAATTACAAGCCATTGTATTTCAAGATTCATACTTTAAGAAAATATCTTTTCCAAATTCATACTTAAAAGACCTTATTTTTATAAATTGCACATTTGATAATGAAACCGAAGAAGCCTTAAAAAGGCATGATGCGATTATTGGCTTTAAAGGGCTTGAAGAAAAAGCTAAAAATAAGGCTATCCTTACTAACCACTCTTTTTTCTCAATTAGTTTTGAAAAATTAAATCTAAATTTTCTTACATTTAATGCAAGCAAATTTGATTTTTGTATCTTTAAAAATTTATCATTAAGACAAATATCCATTACTCATTCAAAACTTTACAAATCATCCTTTATTAATATTAAGGGCTTTAATTCAGTATTTTCTAATTCAGATCTTTTGGATACAAAAATTAAAGATTCTAATTTAGAAAAAACCACATTTAAAAATGTTACTATTGTTAATAGTGAGTTTAAAAATGTAAATTTTAGCCAATCAAATTGGGAAAATGTAACTATTAAAAATAGTAAATTTATAAACTGTCAGTTTGATGATTTAAAAACAAAAAATGTTCAAATAACCAACTCTCCAACATTTGTTATTAATTAAAGCTATTCTTTAAATTCACCAATCAGAGATTGTAACGATTCTTTAGCATCGCCAAATAACATACGTGTATTATCTTTAAAGAATAGCGGATTTTGAATACCTGCAAACCCAGGATTCATCGATCGTTTCATAACAAAAACCGTATTAGCTCGTGAAACCTCAATAATAGGCATTCCATAAATAGGACTAGCTTCATCTTCTAGGGCATCTGGATTAACAACATCATTAGCACCAATTACCAAACACACATCAACATTATCAATAGTTGGATTAATATCATCCATTTCAAATAATTGTTCATAAGGAACATTTGATTCAGCTAGTAATACATTCATATGACCTGGCATACGACCAGCTACAGGATGAATAGCATATCGAACATTAACACCATGTTCTTCTAAAATATCACCTAATTCTCTAACACTATGTTGAGCTTGAGCAACTGCCATTCCATAACCAGGAACAATAACAACACTACGAGCAGCTTCTAAAACAAAATAAGCATCATCAGCGGATATCGGATTCACCTCTCCTTGGTCCTTTCCTGATTGAGACGAAGAAGACACCGATCCAAACCCTCCAAATAATACATTTGCTAAGGAGCGATTCATCGCTTTACACATTATGGACGTTAAAATTAAGCCTGATGCACCAACCAACAACCCTGCAACAATTAACAAAACATTACCAATAACACTTCCAGCAGCCGCTGCTGCAATTCCAGAGTAACTATTTAATAAAGCAATAACAACAGGCATATCCCCTCCACCAATTGCCATGACTGATAACACACCTAAAATTAATGAAATAGCAATTACACCATAAAGTAAGGTTACTTGAGACATTGCATCCATACTAAAGATAACCGTAGCGCCTAATAGAGAAATTAAAACCAAAGCATTGATAATCTGTTGACCAAGAAACGTAAATGGCCTAGTTGCAATCGTTCCTGCTAACTTTGCCCAAGCAATCACACTCCCTGTTAAGGTTAATCCCCCAATAATAATTGAAATAACCGTAATGCTAGCAGTAACTACACCAATATCTGGTGCAACTAAGTAAGCACCAAAAGCAACTAATAAACTACTACCGCCACCAAAACCATTTAATAAAGCAACCATTTCCGGCATTGCCGTCATAGCAACAAGTTTAGCCGCTAGCACACCAATTACAGCGCCAACAATGATTCCAATTAATATAAGTTGAAACCCGGCAAAATCAGTTTGAATAAAGGTTGCTAAAACACCAATTAACATCCCCGTTGCAGAAATAATATTACCCTGTCTTGCTGTATTAGGAGCCCCTAATCGCTTAAGACCAAAAATAAATAAACACGTAGCTAATAAATATCCTAAATAGCTTATTAATTCCATCATTTTGATTGACCCTTTGATTTAAACATATCTAACATTCTATCGGTAACTAAATACCCTCCAACAACATTAATTGTAGCCATCACAACAGCAGCAAACGCAACCCATTGGCTAATAGAGGTCTCCGAAATACCCACTAAAACAATAGCTCCTAATAATGTAATTCCAGAAATAGCATTAGAACCAGACATTAAAGGTGTATGAAGTGTTGAAGGAACTTTAGAAATTAATTCAAAACCTAAAAATACAACTAAAATAACGATAAATAACGTATAAATTGCCACCATTAAATCCATACTAACTAACTCCTTGTTGTTTTAATGATTCTAATAACATGGGCTGAACAATTTTCCCATCTTTGATTGTTAGCATACTAGCAATAATATCATCAGACTCATCTAGAGACAGACTAATTGGATCGTCTTTAGATAAAAACTCCGATAAAAAGTTATAAATATTTGATGAATACATTTGTGAGGCATGATTTGCTACCTCTCTTGCTAAGTCCACAGTACCAATTAAATGAATACCATTTTTTTCAATTACCATTCCTGGCTCAATGCCCTCAACATTTCCTCCCGTCGAAGTTGCACAATCAACAACAACACTACCTTTTTTCATACTTGCTAACATATCGCTAGTTATAATAATAGGAGCTTTACGTCCAAATACTTGAGCTGTAGTAATAACAATATCTGAAGTAGCACATGTTTTTGTCATCATCTCACGTTGCTTATCTAACTGTTCTTGCGATAATTCTTTTGCATAACCTTGATCTGTTTGTCCCGTTTGTCCTAAATCTATTTTTAAAAACGAGGCACCTAACGATCGAACTTGTTCTTCTGCTACGGGGCGTGTATCAAAAGCAGTAACATTAGCACCCATTCTGCGAGCCGTTGCAATTGCTTGTAAACCAGCAACCCCTGCTCCAACAACAAAAACTTTTGCAGGCGGTAATGTTCCTGCAGGAGTCATCATCATAGGCATAATAGAATCCAAACGCTGAGAAGCCAAAATAACAGCTACATATCCAGCTAAATTAGCCTGAGAGCTTAAGGCATCCATTTTTTGTGCTCTAGTAGATCTTGGTACAAATTCCATTGAGAGTGTTGTTATATGTTTTTGAGCCAATTGATTTAAAATATCGTGATCCTGAAACGGTTTTGTTAATGCTATTAACACTGTTTCTTTCGAAAATAAGTTAATATCATCTTTAGGAACAGTAACCTGAATAATACACGTTGCCTTTAGAACATCTTCTTTAGAACCAAATTCAACACCCACCTCGGAAAAAGACTTTTCATCAAACAAATGCTTTCCATAATCATGTTCTAGAATAATTGAGCAACCACGTTTAATTAATTTTTTTGCAATATCAGGCGTTACAGCAATACGATTTTCATTATGCTCGCATAAACTACCAAGCTTCATTTAAAACCACCTACATAAAATTTGGGATTCGATACTAGAATTGAATTCTAACATATCATACAATCCGTATAATAAGTACAACTTTTTAAACAATTTTAAACATTTTTTTTATTATGTTATAAAAAACATGAAAAAACATTTTTTTTAATAAAAAGAAAGATAGTTAAAAAAATAAAAAGTTATTATATAATACCTTAAAATAACGTGCTAATTATCAAGGAGTAGTAGCAATGGCAACAACAACAGAGCAAAAAAACATCTCACAATTTATGAAAAAATTAATTGAAAGACATCCTGGTGAAGATGAATTTCATCAAGCTGTTCAAGAAGTAGCAGAATCTGTTTATGACTTTATCGAAGAAAATCCAAAATATAAAGAAGCAAATATTCTTGAAAGAATTGTAGAGCCAGACAGAATTGTAATTTTTAGAGTAACCTGGGAAGACGATAACAGTATTTTACAAGTTAATAGAGGTTATCGAGTCCAATTTAACAATGCCATTGGTCCATACAAAGGAGGGCTCCGATTTCATCCTAGCGTAACATTAGGAACATTTAAATTTTTGGGATTTGAACAAATATTTAAAAATAGTCTTACAACATTACCTATGGGTGGTGCAAAAGGAGGATCAGACTTTGATCCAAAAGAAAAGTCTGACCGTGAAATCATGCGTTTTTGCCAAGCTTTTATGTTAGAACTTCATAGACATATTGGTTCAAACATCGATATCCCTGCGGGAGACATCGGTGTTGGTGGTCGTGAAATTGCTTACTTATTTGGTATGTACAAAAAAATTCAAAATAACTTTACTGGAACAATTACAGGAAAACAACTAAACATGGGAGGCAGTCTTATTAGAACTGAAGCAACTGGTTATGGCTGTGTTTATTTTTCGCAAGAAATGCTACAGCATATCGGAGAGGATATCCGAGGAAAAGTTTGTGTTGTTTCAGGATCAGGAAATGTAGCTCAATATACAGCTGAAAAAATTATTGAATTAGGAGGGAAAGTTATTTCATTTTCTGATTCTGGTGGCACAGTATATGACGAAGCAGGCGTAACAGAAGAAAAACTAAATTTTGTTAAAGACTTAAAAAACAATAGACATGGAAGAATAAAAGAATATGCTGAAAAATATGGTGTTCCATATTTAGAAGGCAAATCTCCTTGGCATCTAAAATGTGATTTAGCCTTCCCTAGCGCAACTCAAAATGAACTTACACTTAAAGATGCAAAAATATTAGTTGAAAATGGTTGTATTTTAGTTGCAGAAGGATCCAATATGGGATCAACACCCGATGCTATTCATTATTTTAAAGATACAAAAACATTATTTGGAGTTAGTAAAGCAGCAAATGCTGGTGGAGTTGCTGTATCAGGATTAGAAATGGCACAAAACAGAATGGGTTACAGCTGGACACGTGAAGATCTTGATGAGCGTTTAAAAACTATTATGAAAAAAATTCATCAGCAATGCTTAGAGTATGGCCAAAGTACTGGATATGTAGACTACGTTAAAGGTGCAAATATCGCAGGCTTTAAAAAAGTAGCTGATACCATAATTGCCTACGGCACACATTAATAATTGAAAAAAAAATTAGGTAAGCTATACTTTTATTATATAAAATTCAAATTATGATAAAACGCATTTTTTCAATTTGGACATTTCTAGGAATCGTCTTTGGTTTCGGATTATTTACATTTGCTATTATTAACAGTACCGAAAACTACATGATTTTTGTAAGTATTAATAGTCTTATTATGGTATTAGGAGGAACATTTGCGGCTACAATGATTTCCTATCATGCAAAATATGTACTAAAGAGTATTGGTAGTTTATTTGGAATTTTTTTTCCTCAGCATATTAGTTCCAAAAAATTAACCGAAGATGCAACCAGTGTTATTGAATGGTCAAAAGTTAACAATAAAGAAGGATTCAAAGCAGTAGAAACAATAATTGAATCCAAAAAAATTAATGACCCAATTATCCAATATAGCAAAGATTTAATCTCAACAGGAGTAAAGGGAAGTCAATTAAGATTATTAATAGAGGATCTTATTGAATCTCTCATTGAAAGACAACTAATTGAGGCAAATATATTACAAACGATGGCAGGCTTTGCTCCAGGATTTGGAATGATAGGAACACTTATAGGGCTGATTATTATGCTAGACAATATGGGTGGTGATATCGCAAATGTAGGACCAGGTCTGGCACTAGCGCTATTAACAACATTATATGGTGTTATTTTTGCTCAGTTAATATTTAAACCAGCTGCTGAAAAAGTAAGACAAACCCTTGAAATGGTACGCTACAGAAATATTATTTTGATGGAAAGCTTAGTCTTATTAAGTGAAGGTAAACCAAGTTTTGAAATTCAGGATCAGATCAATCGATTTTTACCACAAAACCATTGGATTGATTTAAATAAACAAGATTAATGGCAAAAAAAAAGAAGCAACCTCCACAAACTGACGAAAGTTGGTTAATGACATATTCAGATAGTATTACCTTATTAATGGCATTTTTTGTATTATTATTATCTGTTTCAACGATTGATCAATCAAAAGTAGAACAAATGGCATCAGGACTTAGCGATACCTTTAAAAAAACTGAATCAGAACAACCCTTTTCATCAATGAATGAAAAATTAAACGAAATAGTACAGAATGAACAACTTGAAGGAAAAATTTCTATCACACCTGATCCATTGGGTCTTAAATTACGATTTTCATCACAGGTACTATTTGAATCAGGTTCAGCAACACTAAAACAAGTTATGATCCCCATGTTAGAACACATTTCTAAAGCTATCCAAGAATCAAAATATGAAGATTACATTGTTAAAATAGAAGGTCATACTGATAATATCCCTATTAAAACATCTTTTTACGATTCAAACTGGGAGTTATCTGCACACAGAGCTACCAACGTACTAAAAGAGCTTGTTAAGTCCGGTATTCCAAAAAAAAGAGTTAGAGCAATTGCAATGGCAGATGCCTATCCATTAGTTCCCAATATAAATAGAGATGGGTCATCAAATACTACCAATCAGGCAAAAAACCGACGAATTGAAGTTTATATTCACCGTAACTTTAAATAATCAGTGATATTAAAAAAATTTGAAGATAAGCTAACCTCTTATGAACAAAGCGTTTCAAAATTAGTCAAAAAATCAAATCAATCCTATTTTAAAGGCATTTTAATAGGATTATTTATTACATTAATAATATCATTTTTTACACTTATCTATCTAAATCCAATCTGGTTTAAATTACTTAAAATAAAAATTAGAAATTTTATTTAAAATCAAATTTCAGGTTATCATCCTGAAAATAAGCTGATTTTGATATTGGAAATAACGAAGAAATAACATTAAATACGTGTGATTTAAGTTTAACGTTGCTTAATGGAAATTGAAACGTACTACCAGAACGAATAAAAACAACTTCTGGATCATCTAATTCTAACTCATTAGCTAAATCATCCACAACATCATAAAACCCACCAACATCATCAATAATTTTTAAATATTTAGCTTGTTTTCCTGTAAATAATTGCCCCTGAGAAACTGAATATACTTCTTGATCTGTTAAATTTCTATTTAACTTTACTTTATAAACAAATTCTTGATAAAAATTATCTTGATAGTTTTTAATTAATGTTTTTTCAGAATCACTCAATGTATTTAATGATGAATACATTCCCATATATTCACCCGTTTTTATGACATCATTGGTAATACCTAATTCAGTACCAAGTTGATTAAACGATCTAAATGATGAAACAACACCTATACTACCTGTAATACTAGATGAATTTGCATAAATTCGATCAGAATTTGTTACTACATAATAACCACCTGATGTTGCAATAGATCCCATTGAAGAATAAACCAACTTTCCTGCATCTTTGAGGCGCTCAATAGCCGTATAAATACGATCTGAAGCTAAGACACTCCCTCCAGGACTATTAACTCGTAAAATAACACCTTTAATTGAATTATCTTTGCTAACGTTATCAACTAACTTATCAAATTCATCAGCACCAGTAGCCATCCCTCCAAAAATAAAGTTTGCTGAATTTTGACCACTAATAATCGATCCATCAATTTCAATAACCGCAATTTTATTATAAAAACTAAATACAGAAGGCTGATTAACTGCCATAAAATCGATAATATTAAATTTTTCAAGTTGTTGATCATATTCATCAACAATTGCATAAACATCAGGCCAGTAAGCTAACCGATCGACTAATCCTAAGTCTTTAGCTTCCTTTGCAGTTAACAATGATCCATCAGAGATATGCTCAATCCCATCTTCTCCATCAAATCTAGATGCTTTAATTTGATCTTTAATATCAAGAAAAAGATCTGTTATTAATGATGTTAAGTGATCTCGATCTAAGTCCGTTAGTGAACTAGAAAAAAGATCCGTTGCTGCTTTGTGTTTACCAGATTTAAAAACAGTCGTACTAATACCTAATTTTTTCAAAAAATCAGATGCTTTTGTAACTTCAAAGTCAATACCAAACTGACTAATAGTTCCTAACGGTGGCATAATAATAATATCCGCAAGAGATGCTAAATAGTATTCTGGTAATCCGACAGACCCTTCTAAATAAACAATAACATTTTTTCCAAGTTCTTTTGATTTTATTAATTGATCTCGAATCTCCTGAACTAGTCCAAGGCTTGTAACAGATGAACTAAAATTACCTATTCGTATTATAAAACCTCGACACGAATCATCTTTATTAGCATGATGAATTAATTTTAATAAATCATTAGACCCAATTTTATATCCACCAATTAAACTAACCTCTGATTTTCCTCCCTGAAGATTGCCCCCAATAGCTAACTCTGCATAAGCATCTTTTTTAAACATTGCATAACGCTTTCTAAATTGATGATTTTGGGCCCCTTTTCCCAAACGAAACGCTGTCGTGTAATAATTTCCTAAAGTGTCAGAAATATCATTTCTAACACCAAATTCAAGACTTAAAAAAGGCAGTTCCAAACTAGCACCTGAATAAATTGCTGATCCTTTAACACCAGAACGTAAGATCAATGAATTAGACAACAAAAACTCAGTTCCAAAAGCTGTTGAGACAAACTGTTTAGGATAATTATCATACGTAAACTCAAGTGACCATGAAATTAAGTTATCTTTTAAATATCCAGCAAGCCCTCCTTTAAACGTTGTATTTAAATCTAAATTTTTAGCATAGATATCTTGGGCAATAAAACCGGCATTTAAACCCGGATACAAGCGAATCAACACCCCTAAGTCAGATGCCCATCCTCTAACAGTCTGCTGTCCTATATCACCCTGAATAAGCTTATAATTTATCCCCCAACTAACCCCATTATCTGATAAAATCCCAAAACCCAAAGAATTCATAGTTAATTTGTTACCATTGAAGTCTTGTTTTGTAATTGATGCAAATCCAATAGGCTTATTATAGTAATAATGTGCATGATAAAACTGGTAATCTAATTGATCATAGTCTAGATATTGAAACGAATAAGAAGAACCAGAATAAGCAAGTCCAGCAGGATTAATGAGTGTAGCTGATTCACCTTCTGCAAAAGCTGTATAAGCATTTGCCATTCCAAATGATTTTACAGACATATTATGTTTTGCAATATCATAAACTAAAGTTCCCAATAAAATACTAGGAAGAACCACTAATTGTAGTAATGCTGTCAATAATAGTTTCATGATAATAGTAACGTAATTCCCAATTTTAAATTTCCTTAAACATAGCATTAAGCCCCAATCTTAGGCTGAGACATATAGTTTGGAAAAACATGTTGATAAGACCCTATGTTACCCTCTTCACTTTTTTTATCTAAAAGAGAAAAAAGCTTACTACAATCAATATCAATATCACAAAAAGTAACAAAAGAATTCGAAAAATCACTAAAAATTGATTTTTTAGAAGAAATAAAAATAGTAATATCTGAATGAAATGATGTTAGCATTTCTTTACAGTCATCATAAGTTAATAATAATAAGTCTGAAATTGGCATAACATCATTTACAGAATTAAATAATTGAAAATAGACATAATTTGGTTTAGCAGACAATACCAAACCAAATACATTTGGATAACAAACAAGCTGATGAGCCAATGCTTCTGTAGATGATATTCCTATAACAGAACACCCTAAAGAAAGAGCTAGTGTTTTTGCATAAGATACCCCTATTCGAATACCTGTATAACTACCAGGGCCATTTACAACCCCAATACAATTAATATCTTTTAATGTGACATTATTTAAACGACAATACTGATCAACCAGGCTAACCAATGATTCAGAAAAAGCTCGATTAGAACTTTGTTTAATAGAAACCAAGCAAAGACCATTCCTTTCTAATGAAAACCCAAAAGGATCTACCGCAGTATTAATCACAAGTTTTAAGCTCATAATATGAACGTTAGACTAAATTAGATTTTTTTTCAATTTTTAAAAATTTTTTTATAATAAGAAAGCCATGTCTGATAGCGTGCATAACTGGAAATAGGATCTTGCTGAGGAGTAATGATTTTAGAGTCCATTGGTTTTAAATCATATTGATCATCATTACCATCATTATTTATTTCATAAATTAATCTCGATGCAGATTGCGTCATATTTATGATTACTAAAGGATGTTGTAGTATGTCTGCACACATCTGCCAAATTGAATCATGAACATAACCAGATGATGTACAGTAAAACGTATGAGGTTGTCTATTTGAACTTTTTTCAAACGTTGCTAGCTTTAGCCTTACAATGTTAAATAATCCTTCTAATAAAGCATATTCTAATGAATGATCAGAATGTAAAACATTACGATTAATAAAAGCAAATTCATGCAAACTATTATATTCTTCTGTATTCATAACTAACCAAGCTGAGGAGTTACTATAGGAAAACTGTTTTTTCAGAATATCAGAAAATGAAAATGACAATAGGTTATTAGACACCTTTGAAACAGATAATAAATCTTTTAAACAAAAAAAAGATTCTTTTCCTTTTAAAATAAGTGACTTTGAAGGAAACGAATCATAGTTATTGATCTCCAAACCTATATGTTGTTCTAACATAATATGAGCATCATCTATATGAATATTAAATGCCCCCACAGGAATATTTGATTCAAATAACCAATTTTTTACAGAAGAATGTGTCATAAAACGGATAGGAATGCCATCTTTTAAAGGTATAAATCCTTTTGTTTTTTCATTTAATGAAAAAGGTGCTACTAAATTTGGAAAACACTCTCTATTAAGTTTTAAATCTTTTAACATTATCGAACTATACTCTTGTTTACTTAAATCAAAAAAACCAGAATATGATGCAGAGGTAACATCTTGTTTAAAGCAAGCTAACCCAGTTAAATTAAATAGCAAGTATAATTCTAAATTCATACAAACATTATTACTTGGTGAAAAGGGAAAAAAATCAGCCCCTTTTTCTACAAACCATTTTAAATTCAAAAACAGTGAATTCCATGATAAGTATTGTTGAGTAATAGATTCATAATCCTTAACAATAGCCGTATTTTTTATTGTCATAAAACTATCAAAAGCTCTATTATCATCTAGAAAAAAAGAAGGTGTTAAAACCATTCCAGATGTTTTATCACAAAATAAAAAAGTATCCATATTTCCAACAATTCCAATTTGATCTATAGATTGTTTTTTTGGCATTGAAAGAATAACGCTATTAATGGCAGATCGAGTTGCATACAAACACTCATTGGCATCAACATAAGATCCATAATTTTCTGATGTAAAACAGTCAAAGGAGCGTTGTTGCGTCTCTAATATTTTTCCATTTTTATTTAATATCAAAACATCAACATAATTCGTTTTGAGATCAATTAATAATAAATTTTTTATACCCATATATTACCATTCTATTAAGTAAGGAAAAAATTACAATCAAAATTTATAATGTTAAAACTTTTAAAATTACAATGACATTGATATAGTTATTTTCCATGATAGAAATTGGTTTAATCGGTTTTGGAAATGTAGGTCAAGATATTTATCGAATTCTTGATGAAAATGGGCCACATATTAACTCACGAGTTGGGCAACCCATAAAAGTAAAAAAAATTGCTGTACGATCCATCGAAAAATATCAAAATAAACTTAAAGATGTATCAATCCTTACAACAAATGTGAATGAAATATTAGAAGATCCAAATATAGCCATCATTATTGAAGTTATTGGTGGAGAATCACCAGCTTTTGAATATATAACGACTGCATTAACTAATAAAAAACATGTGGTCACTGCAAACAAAGAAGTCATTAGTAAACACAAACAACATTTCTTTAAAATGGCTCATTCAAATGGTGTTGATATTTATTTTGAAGCGGCGGTTGGTGGTGGAATACCCATTATTCGATCATTAAAAATAGGGTTTGCTGCTAATAAAATAAATGCGTTTTATGGGATTGTAAATGGAACAACAAATTACATTTTAACTAAAATTAAAAAAGAAAATAAAGACTTCCAAACCGTACTAAAACAAGCTCAACAATTGGGGTTTGCAGAACTTGATCCGACAATGGATATTAGCGGATTAGATGCAGCCTACAAATGTTCTATTTTAGCTGCGGTAGCATTTAAAATAGACAGTCAAATAAACCAAATTCCATATAGCGGCATCGAAACTATTACGTTAAAAGATTTAAATTATGCTAGCGAATTAGGATACTCCATTCGATTGTTAGCTCAAGGAAAACGTTTAGAATCTAATGAAGTTGAGCTACAAGTTTGTCCAGCATTAATCCCAAGTGAACATCCTCTGGCAAGTGTCCATAATGAATTTAATGCTGTTTACATTGTAGGTGACCAAGTTGGAGAATCTATGCTCATGGGAAAAGGTGCTGGTGGATCACCCACAGCTTCAGCAATTATTTCTGATGTTATTGATATATCATTTGGAATATCACAAAAAATTTCATCCCGAAATCTTGAAACAAATTTTCAACCAGCCACTATCAAACCATTAAATCAAACCATGTCACATTACTACATTCGTTTAAATGTTAAAAATGAACCTGGCGTTTTGGAACAAATATCATTACAGTTTTTTGAAAAATCAATTAGCATTGAAAAAATAATTCAAAAAGAAAGTGATCCTGAAAATGCTGAAATTGTTATAATAACAAACAATATAAGTTATAATAACTTCATAGAAGTAGAAAAATCTTTAAATAATCTAGCTGTTAATAATGCTATCAAAACATCAATAAGATTATATAAAAATTTATAACGACTTAAACGGATTCTTCCAGTTAAATTTAGAAAATCCATCGGATTGTGATTGCAAAGAAGAAAGTCGAGTTTGTAAGGCTTCTTTTGTTAAATAACGTGTCATTGCACCATGCTCAACTAAGGATATCACTCCCGACTCTTCAGAAATAACAACAATAATCGAATCTGTAACCTCAGATAATCCAAGTGCGGCACGATGTCGAGTACCTAAACTTCTATCTGTAATAGGCGATTCCGTTAATGGTAAAAAACATCCTGCCGCTTCAATAATGTTATCTTTGATAATAACAGCTCCATCATGAGTTGGAGAACCTGGCCAAAACAATGATGACAACATTTCCATATTTAAATCACCCTTAACACGTATTCCTGTATCAGCATATTGGGATAATGATGCTTGACCTTCAATAACAATAATAGCTCCAATTTTTTCTCTAGATAAATAATCAATAGCTCTAATTAAAGATTGTAAAGCAACTGTAGATTTAAGTTCTGGAAAAGATGAAGATAATGTAAATAACTGGCCAGTAGATCCAACTCGTTCTAAAAACCGCCTTAATTCAGGTTGAAAGATAATAACAACGACAATCAAAATAACCGTTGCAAAGCGCTCTAAAATCCAATTTAATGTTGTTAAAGATAAAATATGACTTGCCAAAAAAACTAAAATTACAAGTAAAACACCCTTAATTAAATCTAAAGCATAAGAACGCTTTAACCATGCTAAAAAACGATATGTTAGTAGATATACCAAAATAACATCTACACATAAACTTACATAAGCATAATATGGAATTTGTTGAATTATTGTCATAATTATTGTGTAACGTTTATAGAACTACCCATTAAGATCCCGATCAAAACGTATCAAATCATCATAAGTTTCTCTTTCAACTAAAGGTATCACCGTCGAACCAGCTACCATAACCATTGCAGGCCGACAATTTCGATTGTAGTTAGATGCCATTGAATAATTATAAGCTCCTGTTGAAAACACAATTACATAATCTCCTACCTTAACCTCTTCAATCATAATATTTTGAGCAATTATATCCCCCGATTCACAATATTTACCTGCAACTGAATATGATTTTAAGGGTTGATTTTCTTTTTGTAATTTATCAATTTTATATTTAGCATCATAAAGTAAGGGTCTCATATTGTCTGCCATTCCCCCATCAATAAATATATAGGATTTTACATTTAGAATATCCTTAACTGCACCCACCTTATAGACAGTTAAACCAGCCGGCCCAATAATAGATCGACCTGGCTCAAATAACAACATTGGTACAGGTAAAGAAAGTGAATTAAATTTTGTAATCACATAATCTACAAAATCAGTCATAAATGACGTAACATCAAATGGATTATCTCCATCTGTATAATAAATCCCCATACCTCCCCCGCAATTAAACTCCAACACCGGTAACGACAAGTCATTCACTAACGTTTTAATAAAAGGAAGCATAATATCAATTAATTCATAATACGGCTTTGTATCAAAAATTTGTGAACCAATATGACTATGTATTCCCACAAACTGAATCCAAGCATGCTCTTTAAAAACACTATGAAAACGTTCAAAATCTTGCTTTTCAATACCAAATTTAGAATCAAGTTGACCTGTTTTTATGTAATCATGAGTATGAGCCTCAATTTCAGGCTTCATTCTTAGCATTATACGAATATCTTTATTATTCGTATTGATTTCAATAATATTAAGTAATTCTTGCAAATTATCAATAATAATCGTTACACCATATGTTATGGCCAGTTCTAACTCTGAAAATGTTTTATTATTACCATGAAAATAAATTGACTTAGAAGAAATACCCGCTTTAATTAATGTGTATAATTCTCCTCCAGATGACACATCAAAAGACATACCTTGTTGATTTAAAAATTGAGCAAGTCCAACCGTTAAATTAGCCTTACATGCATACAAAACACGTGACTGAATTGATAAATTACTTAATGGATCTAAAAATTTACGACAATTTTGAACTATCGTTTCTCCATCCAAAATATATAGAGGAGATCCATACGTCTCAACAATATCTTTTACTGGGATACTCCCTAAAAATGCAGATCCATTTTTATATGAAAATTGTACAGGAAAATAATTAGCCATGTTTTAAATCAATTATAATAGGTTCAAGGATATTACCATCATCCACAGATGCATAAGAAATAATAATAATTTCATCGCCAACCAATCCCTTTCTAGCAGCAGGTCCATTCAACACAAATTCATTGCACCCCCTTTCTAAAGCAATTGCATATGTTACTAGTCGTTCACCATTATTAACATTTACAACTTGTACTTGCTCATTAGGAATGATATTGGCTTTTTCAAGAATATCCAAATCAATTCCAATACTCCCCTCATAATGCAAATTTGCATCTGTTAAAACAGCATAAGACACCTTTGACTTTAAAACCGTTCTTCTCATAATCTACACCTCATTATTATCCATCATTTTTTCCATTATCATAACGAGTATGAATTGCTTTTTGATTTATCAAAACACCATCCAAATGATCATTTTCATGTTGTAATATAATTGCCATCATCCCGCTAAAAGACTTAGAAAAAACATTACCATTAATATCATAAGCCGTTACGTTTACGCAATCATATCGATTCACAGTTGCAAGCATATTTGGAATACTTAAACACCCTTCTTCAGATTCAACTTCATCACCATATAATTCTAATTCCGGATTAATACACACAAGTTGTGTATTCTCATAATCACAAATAAATAACCTCTTTAAAATCCCAACCTGAGGTGCTGCAAGTCCAATACCATTATTGGCACGCATTGTATCAAACATATCCGTTACAAGTTGCTTAAGACTATCATCAAATTCAGAAACAACATCTGATGTCTGAGACAAAATAATATTAGGAACTTCTACAACATTTAATTTACTCACACTATTTTACCTTTTTAAATAATTTTTAACATAGTATACCCTTTTGAGCAAAAGATGATAATAATATTATTGCTAAAAAAGAAAATTATGCTATTATACTTTACTTAAATTAAATAATAAATGAACGATAATGGAGATTCTTGAATGACTACAACCAAAAAAAAATTAAAAAATGAAATTATAAAAGACTATGCAATAAACAAAAATGATACAGGATCTATTGAACTTCAAGTGGCTTTACTAACCCATAAAATTAATCATTTAATCGAACACTTAAAGAAAAATAAAAAAGATAATGCAACTCGAAATGGTCTTTTAAAAATGGTCGGAAAAAGAAAAAAATTCATCCACTATCTTTCAAAGAAGAGACCTGTAGAATTTAAAGTTCTTGCAAAAAAACTTAAAATAAAAAATTGATCCTTAAATCAAATTTAAGAAAAAAAAATTAAAGGAAGTTTTATGAACAATTCAGAATATTCTGTAGAAAAAACTATTGCTAACAAATCTATTCAGCTAAAAACCGGAAAGATAGCAAAACAAGCAAATGGATCTATCACGCTTCAAGTTGGAAACACTATTATTTTAGCAACAGCATGTATGTCAAAACAACCGAAAGAAGGTATCGATTTTTTACCATTAACTGTTGAATATACAGAAAAAATGTATGCTGCAGGTAAAATTCCTGGTGGTTTTTTTAAACGTGAGGCGAGACCTAGTACCGAAGAAACATTGATTGCGCGCTTAATTGACAGGCCTCTAAGACCAAGTTTTCCAAAAGGCTTTCATAACGACATTCAAATTATTATCAATGTTATTTCTCATGATCCAAGTGTCGTTACAGAGCCTTTAACTATTATTGCAGCTTCTGCAGCTCTTAGTATTTCTGATATACCATTTAATGGTCCCATTGGAGCTGTTAATGTTGGTTTTATTAACAATGCTTTTGTATTTAATCCAACTGCTGAAGAATTAAGTATTAGTGAGCTTAATTTAACCATTGCAGGAACAAAAGACGCTATATTAATGGTTGAAGCAAGTGCTAATGAATTAACAGAAGAGCAACTAATCGCTGCAATTTTAGAAGGGCATGAGTACATTAAGCAATCTATTTCATTACAAGAAGAGTTACAAGCTCACTCAAAAAAAGAAAAAATTCAATTACCTGAACCATCCACTGACACACAAGAATATGAGGATAAAATTACAAACTTTATGGGCGATAGAATTGTTAAGGGGCTCACTGAAAATAGTGATAAACAAGCCATAGAAAACATATTAAAAGCAATTGAAGATGATGTAACAGCTGAATTTATTGATGAAGAAAATGAATCTTTGGTAAAAAACACATTTAATAAAATAAAAAAGAATCAAATAAGAAAAACAATACTCGATAAAAAAATTCGTGTTGATGGTAGAACACCAACAGAAATTAGACCCATTGAATCAGAAATCTCTGTTTTACCAAGCGCTCATGGATCAGCATTATTTACCAGAGGTGAAACACAAAGCCTTGGAGCTATAACATTAGGCACTAACACTGATGAGATGATCGCAGATGGTTTAAATGAAACAAAACGAAAAAAATACTTTTTTCACTATAACTTCCCTCCATTTTCAGTAGGTGAAGTTGGTATGATTCGTACAGGAAGACGAGAATTAGG
>MDSY01047926.1_pt1 | contig 22656 bp, 15 predicted proteins | sample 811131 | NCBI WGS metagenome assembly MDSY01 (sample SAMN05326643, study PRJNA326480) | marine metagenome | isolation source: seawater | place: Atlantic Ocean: South West | collected 2010 | reverse complement strand
CGTTCACAAGTCCGGCAGCTCTTTCGTCGTCAAGGCCTCGGACAAGGGCTACAAGACCCGCAACGCCGACAAGGCCGTCAACATCAACGACAAGACCATTGCCCTCGGCCTTCAGATCCACTCGACTCCCAACGGCTTCATCAAGGAGTTCAGCATGGACCGTATGGGCCAGCTCCTCGCGTACAGGCCGCACCTGCCCGGCACGCGCCGCCGCCTGAGCGCCAACGAGTACCCCACCAAGGCTGCGCCCAAGTACGAAGACAAGCCAACCGATGCAGACATCGAGGCCTCGACCACCCTCAAGTAGATTCGTATATCAGACACAACTTACCCCATGAGGTTGTTATGCGGACCAAGACTTCCTCTAGCTTGAGCGTTCATGGCCTGCGGCGCAGGAATCGCGCAGCAAGAGCCATAGTGCGGGCGCCCAAGGCAAAGAGCAGGGGCGACCCCGCACCGCTGCTTACGCTTGCATGCGTGTCGGTGTGGCCGTTGATCGATTAGACTCAGCAATCAGTAGGGAGTGTGAAACGTGACGTCGGCCGTCGGCCCAGTCGAGCGTGTAGGCGAATAAGTCTCAAGTGACTCTGAAGTTTATTGCTGGCCATAGGGTATAACTGAGTCACTGCGGAGTCGCTGACATAGTATTTGCTATTAGTATTACCATAGCTGTGAATGAATAAGCAAACTGACAGTATATCTATATATCTCTAGGTGAGGCTAAGGTGGGAATATGTGTAACACTACGAACTACTTACGTCCACGGCTGCTGCGTGAGTTACTCTCTACTAGTACACTACGATCTTGCATTGCGCGCCTTGGCCATTGAAAGCCCGGTCTCGTGTTGATCGGTTTCAAATGCCGATCACAGCCTGGCGCACCTCGCGGCTCACAAAGGGCGCCTGCGCATCGGTTTCCTGGATATACTTGACGAGCGCCTGTCGCCGCCGGCGATCGTTCGCCACCTTCACAGCGAGTCCGATCGCAAAGCCGAGGCCGAGGGTGGCGGCAGCCCGTGCTAGCGCGTCTTCCGGCGTCACATTGTCTGGCTCCACGACGACGGGGGCGACACTGCAGTCATCGGCCTTGTAGCCCACGTCGCAGTAGCACGTGCCGTAGCGGCACACGCCGTGGGCTGAGCAGGCATTCGGACAGCTCTGCTCCTCCGCACAGGCGCGCCCTCCCCAGCCAGGGTCGCACTCGCAGTGCCCCTGGTTGCAAACGCCCCGGCCGGAGCAGTCATCCTCGCACACGCGCACCTGCGAGCAGTCCTCGCCCGCATAAACGGGATCGCACTCGCAGTGTCCGCGTGGCGCGCCCTGCGACTCGAGGACGCACACGCCCCTGCCCCAGCAGCGGTTCGGACACTTGGCGGCATCAGCCTCGCCGCCGCGCAAGAGCGGCTGCGGAGGCAGCGGCAAGCGCCTCTCGCACGCTCGCCCGGAGAAACCGGGGGCGCATTCGCAGCTTCCGCGCACGCAGAGCCCGTGGAGGTTGCAATCGGCCGTGCAAGCGCTCTCGTCAGCGCAGCTGGCGCCACTGAACCCCGTGGCGCAGACGCAAGAGGAGCCGATCCCCGGGAGTTGGAGACAGACGCCGCGGCCGGAACAATCGTCCGGACACTTTGTGGTCGCGGCGGCTGTGGGCGCAGCCTCGGCGCACGCAGGACCCCCCCAGCCAGCAGCGCAGACGCAGGTGGTTCCCTGCGGCTCGAGCTGGCAGATGCCGTGGCCGGCACAGTCGAGGGGGCAGGGATCGAGTCGGAGGCAGTTGGGGCCACTGTAGCCGGGGAGGCAGCTGCAGACGCCCCCGTTGCAAACGCCCGCGCCGTTACAATCGTCGGGGCATGTCGAGATGAGCGGGCTCCCAGTGACCACGTCGCTGCAGTCGGGCGCCAGCGAGCCGGCGGCACAAATGCACCGGCCGCGCTCACAGATGCCGTATCCTGAGCAGCCGTTGGGGCAAGGGGCCTCGATCGCACAGCTCGCGCCACCCCACCCGCTCGCACAGCGGCAGCGAGGCCTCCCCCTCACATCGCGCTCGCAGACGCCTCGGCCGCCGCAGCCGTCTGGGCAGGCGTCGGCGCGAGTGAGCTCTCCGGCGAGTGCCGGCTGCGCGAGCGCACAGCCCGGCCCGCCCCAGCCAGGTGCGCACTTGCAGTGGCCATTCTCGCAGATGCCGCGCCCCGAGCAGTGGTCCGATGGCAAGCACGGCTGCCGCTCCGAGCAGTCGTGCCCCGCCCAGCCGGGCGCACACTCGCAGATGCCGCGCCGACAGATGCCGTGCGAGGAGCAGAGGCCTGGGCAGGGGCGCTCGGTGGCGACAACGGCTCCAAGGCGGAGCTCGTGGGTGGATTGGGCACTGCCGCTCTGATCGAGCTTGATCGACGCACGCGGCCGCTCGCACGAGTCGCCTCGGAACCCACTCGCGCAGACGCAGCTTCCACTGACGCAGACGCCGTGGTCCGAACAGCCGTTGGGGCACTGGCGCTCGAGTGCGCACTCGGCACCAGTCCAGCCTGGGGCACACACACACTCACCGTCGCGACAGACGCCGCGTCCGGAGCATTCACTGTGAGCGGCGCACTGCGTGGGCACAAGGTCGACGCGCCGTTCACAGGCGCCCTCATCGCCGCCGTAGCCAGCCGCGCACTCGCAGGCACCGTTCGTGCAGAGTCCGCGGCCGTTGCAATCGCGCGCGCACGGCTGGAGGCGCGCGCAGTCATCGCCGCCGTAGCCAGGCGCGCAGAGGCAGCTGTCCCCTTGGCAGATGCCATGGCCCGAGCAGTCGGCCGGGCAGCGCGTAAGGCCGACCCGCGAGCTACAGTCATCGCCCTCGAAGCCAGCGTCGCAATTGCACTTGCCGTTGGAGCAGGTGCCGTGGTCAGAGCAGTCGCGCGGACAGCTGAGCGGCGCCACCGGGAGCGAGCAATCGTCGCCGCCCCATCGAGAGGCGCAGAGGCAATGGCCCTCAGTGCACACGCCGTGCTCTGAGCAGCCGTTGAGGCACGGCGCTTCGATGGTGCACGCGCTCCCCGCGAAGCCCTCTGCACAGACGCACTGGTGGTCGCGACAGACGCCGCGGCCTGAGCAATCGGCGAGGCAGCCAGTGGGTGCGGCCGCGACGCGCTTCGAGCAGCCTTGCCCGCCCCAGCCGGCGGCGCATTCGCACGTGCCGTCGCGACAGACGCCGTGGAGGCTGCAGCCGAGAGGGCAGAGCACGGGGGTCGCGCAGTCGGTGCCCGCGTAGCCGTTTGCACACTGGCAGCGTCCGGTGTGGCAAATGCCCCGGCCAGAGCAATCGGAGGGGCAGTCGCTCACAGCCGTTGGGCGCTCGCATGCCACCCCACCAAAGTGCGAGGCGCACTCGCAGTGCCCGTCGACACAGACGCCGCGGCCGGAGCAGACGAGCGAGGAGCCGTTTGCTTTGGGGCACGGCAGCGCGAGCGAGCAGTCGCCGCCCGTCCACCCCTGCACGCATTCGCAGCCGCCCTGCCGGCACACGCCACGGCCGCTGCACTCATTGAGGCAGCCGGACGAGAGGGGCTGCGTCGCCGTGCTGTTCTCGCAAAAGCCGCCGGAGAAGCCGGGCGCACAGAGACAGACCGGAGGAGGAACTGCCGCGCCATCGCGAGCTGTGCCCTCAACGCAGACGCCGTGCCCTGAGCAGTCCGAGGCGCACTCGAGCTCGCATCGACCGCCGGTGAAGCCGAGAGTGCACACGCAGGTGCCCTCGACGCACACGCCCCGCTGAGAGCAGCCGTCGGCACAGGCGGCTGCAAGCGCAGCGCCTCCACTGGGCGCGGCCATGGTTGCAGTCTGCAGAAACGAGGCGGCCGAAGCGGCCGAGGCGGCCGAGGCGGCCGAGGCGGTCGATGGCGACGAGACCGAGGCGCTCAAAACCTCCGTGGGCAACCCCTCAGAGGGTGTCGTGTCTTGCCATTGGAGAAATGCGGCCTCGTCGAGGGGCGCGAGCTCTTGAGGCTCGGGCTCCATCGGGGGCATCATCGTGCGCTGTGCCATGCGCTCGAGGGCGGCGGCGCGTGCGGATCGCCTGGGGCGGTGCAGCTCATCACAAGCATCTCCCAACCACTCGCCGACGCAGGCGCATTGGCCGTAGAGACAAACGCCTTGTCCGGAGCATGTGCGTCGCGGCGAGCCGCCCTTGGGACAGGGCAGTGGCAGGGCACACGAGGGCCCCTCGAAGCCGGGATCGCAGAAGCAGCGGCCGTTACGGCAAGCGCCGCGGGCACTGCACTCGCTCGGACAGCTCGCATCCGCCGAGCAATCGTCGCCGGTGGCGCCCGGGTCGCAAAAGCACTGGCCGAGCTCACAGGTGCCTCTGCCGGAGCAGTCATTGAGGCACGCGACGGTGCTCGCGCAGTCTTCGCCCGATCGGCCGGGGAAGCAGTGGCATTTGCCCGCCTTGCACACGCCGCCGTGCGAGCACCCCTTCGGGCACTCCTTGGCACGCTCACAGGCCTCGCCCTCGTGGCTCGGAATGCAGACGCACTTGCCGTACTCGCAGCGTCCGCGTCCGCTGCAGTCGCGCGGACATCGCTCGGCGCTCTCGCAGCCCACGCCAGAGAATCCGGGGTCGCAGTAGCATTGCCCATTGCGGCAGAGCCCGTGGCTCGAGCAGTTATTTGCGCACGCCTCCTCTACCTCGCAGCGGCCGCCCGCATATCCCGGGTGGCAATGGCAGCGTCCATGCGCGCAGATGCCGTGTCCCGAGCAGACGAGCCCTCCCTCGAGGCAGCTGAGGACCTGCGAGCAGTCTTCGCCGGTGAAGCCGGGCTCGCACTCGCAGCGGCCGTTGTGGCAGAAGCCCGAACCTGAGCACCTGTTGGGACACCCAAGCGGAACCGAGCAGTCGGCGCCTGACCAGCCCGGCGCGCACTCGCAGGCGCCGGCGCGGCAGAGGCCGTTGCCGCCGGAGCAATCGTTGGGGCAGGCGCCGCCTTGGGCGGCGCACGATTCGCCGCCGTAGCCGTGCTCGCAGAGGCACTCGCCGTTGACGCACAGCCCGTGACCGTTGCATCCGTCAACGCACGTGGCGGCCACCGCGCAGTCGCCGCCCGAATAGCCCGGGTAACAGAGGCAGCGCCCCTCCCTGCAAACGCCATGGAGGGCGTCCGTGCACTCGTTGGGACAGCGGAGGGTGGCGACCTGGTGAGAGCAATCGTCGCCCGCGAACCCCGCCCTGCACACGCAGCTCGACTCCAGGCACACGCCCTGCGCGCTGCAGTCCTTTTTACACGTGCCGACGCGCGTCTCGCAGGCTTCGCCGGAGAAGCCCGGGCCGCACCAGCAGCGGCCGTGGGCACAGACGCCCATACCGGAGCAGTTGGCGGCGCAGAGCGCGGGCGTCTGGCACGTGCCCCCCGACCACCCGGGCTCGCACTGGCAGACGCCCTCGACGCACTCGCCACGGCCTCCACAGCCGCCCTCACACTCGTAAGTGAGCTCGCACGTATCTCCCTTTCTGCCCGGCTCGCAGTGGCACTGGCCGCGGTAGCAGATGCCGTGGTGGGAGCAGTTGGCTTGGCAGTCGAGGGGAAGGTCACAGGCGTCGCCGGCGAACCCCTTGTCGCAGTAGCAGCGACCGTGCAGGCAGACGCCGTGCCGAGAGCATTCGGCCTCGCAACGCTTCTCGTTCTCACACGCCTCGCCGACAAAGCCCGGCTCGCAGCGGCACTGGCCGTGGACGCAGAGGCCGTGGGAGGAGCAGTTGTTGGCACAGGTGAGGAGGAGCTCATCACAGCCGCTCCCGCCCCACCCAGGCGCGCACGCGCACAGCCCACGCACGCACAGACCCTTGCCCGAGCAGTCACGGTAGCAGCCGCCCGGCGCGGCGGCACCAAAATGGCAGCTAATCTCGTGGAGCTCATTCGAGCAGTGGCGGCTGCCGAGGTCGCATCCGCCGTAGAGCATCATCTGGGCGCCGCGCGCGACGGCAACGCTCCCGTGCCGCGCCGCCGCTGCCGTGCCCACCTGCTCCGGACGCTCCCATCGCTGGAGGACAGGATCGAAAAAGTCAACCTCGCCAAAGCAGACGCGAGCACCAAAATCGCATCCGCCCGTGAGCACGAGTCGCTGCTGGACTGCGATCATCACGTGGCCCTCGCGCGGGTGGGGTGGCGCGCGCAACCCATCGCCGCTCGTCGCGCTCCATCGCATCGTACGCAGCTCGAGCACCCACAGCCGCTCGTCACGACTCACGCCCGCTGCGGAGCCGCCCCACACAAAGAGCCTTTCATCAAGCATGACCATCGCATGGCCCTTGCGTGGCGGGGGCGTCTCACCAGTGGTGGGCGGCTGCCTCCAACGGAGCGGACCCTCCAGAGCCCCTTCGAGCAACCACAAGTCGCCAAACGTCTCCGAGTCAGAGCTGCCGCCGAAGACCCAGAGCTGGCCGCCTGTCGCCGGCGCTGCAGCCGCGTGTGACGTCCGCTCGCGCGGCCGCACGCCGGTCGCCACAGGCGGTCGCGACCAGGTGAGGGCGGCGGTGTCGAAGGTGAGGAGGTCGTTGGTCGGGGCACCGTCCCGCACACCGCCAAAGATGAGCAGCTGACGGCCCCACGCAGTCGCCGACGCGCCGCTCCGGCCACCGGCGACTGAAGCAGAGCGTAAAGAACCGTACGAGCTCCACGCCTTAGTGTCGAGTCCGAGGGCATGGGTGTCGGAGGAGCACTCGGCGAGGGGTTGAGTGACGTCACATCCGCCGTACAACCACATCCGCTCGCCGCTCGCGCCTGCACCTTCGAGCGCCACCGCCATGCCGCGGCGAGCGGGAGGCGTGGCGCCGGTCGTGTCGCGAGCGCGCTGCCAGCTCACGTAGCCGGCAGCGGAGCGGCCAGCGTTGGTGTCGGGGAGCTGGAGAAATGTGGTAGAAGGCGCCCTGGCCGACGACTCGCGCGCGCACAGCGATCCCAGCAGCGGCCCCACCTCGCCAGCAGCCGCAAGCGATCGATCGGCTGCTGCTGGTGAGCGGAGGCAGGCGATGGCCTCGGACAAGTTGGTGGGTCGTGCGAGCGCTGCAGTGGAGTCCGCAGCGACGCACAACGCCAGTGCTGCACACAATAGCATCTCGCTCAGCCCCGCGCGGACGCTCCGGGCCGCACAGAGCCGCCTGCGGGTCCGACAGCCAAAATCCCTCGTTTTTTGGGTGACAAACGGACTTTTCAAGAGTAGAAATCCGAATTAGCCCCCCTCCCCTGCCTCGGCGTGCAACCCGGTCGGAGATCAGCTGGAAGGATGGGTCACGCTAGCAAGCTCGCGATACTGCTCGCCGCTGGCGCTGCGTGCGAGTCGGTGGAGCTGACGGAGAAGAACTTTGAGAGGCTGGTAGTCAAGTCCGGCAAGAGCGCGCTCGTAAAGTTCCAAGCACCCTGGTGAGGCCACTGTAAGCAGATGAAGCCCGACTGGGACGCGCTCGGCGAAAAGTACGAGGACTCCAAGAAGGTGATCATCGGCGATGTGGACTGCACGGTGCACACGGAGCTGTGCTCAAAGCATGGCGTCGAGGGCTACCCCACCCTCAAGGTCTTCAACCCGCCAGATACTGAGGGAGAGGTTTACGATGGCGGCCGCGACCTCAAGACGCTCAAGAAGTACGTCAAAACCTTGGGTCCGAAGTGCACTGTGTCGACGTGGGAGGATCACTGCACGGAGAAGCAGAAGGCGGAGCTGCAGCCCTACATCGACATGCCACCATCCGAGCTCATCAGCAAGATGACCGAGCTCAAGATGGAGCTTAAGGCCGTCGAGACGGTGCACCAGTCTCTCGTGGAATCGCTCCAGAAGCAGTTCGAGGCCTCGCAGAAGATGCTCGAGGACAAGGGCAAGGAGATCAACCCGACGCTCAAGCTGATGCGCAACGCGCTCAAGCAGGAGGATCTCGAGCTCGTCAGGCAGGCAATCGTCGAACGGGAAGCGCAAGAGCAAGGCGCGTCGAAACCTAAGGAGGAGGTGTAGGAGTAGGAATAATCGTATGGGGGGCCCTGTGCTGTTCTGGGAGAGAAGCGCGCGCGCGATTCGCAAGACCATATGACGTTGCCCATCGCAATGCTGACACGGAAGTGCGGCTGGTGCGCAACTGAGATTCGTCGAACGAGAAACGACGGGCGCGTTTCATTGAAATAAGTTCATCCTGATTCTTTCGCATTGAATGATTCTCATTCTACTTAGGATTCCTAATTGTAATTCTATAAATTATACTAGTATATTTTGCATCGCCGTTAGACGTTAAGGCTCCGGGATTCAATCGTCTCCAACTAATTCTGGAGCCCGCGCATCCGAGAGCCTTGATCCTTGGACTGGAGCTGCGAGGCCTCATGTCCACTGTGAGCTTATCCCTCATCACTCAATTGTCCTAATGCCGTTTTGCGACTGCCGGGAGACGGCCAATCCTCAGCCCATCGCTCCTTATCACCCATGCTCGCCTGCGGCACGAGGAATTTGGCGCCAGGCGTCCGTTGCGGGTAGAGCACCCCATCGAGGTGGTCGAACTCGTGCTGTGCGATCCGAGCCGGCAGCCCCTCAAGATGGATCTCTCGATCTATTCCATTCTCATCGAGGCCTCGCAGCTTGCACGAGCTGGGACGTTGGACCCAGCCGCGCATCCCCGGAACGGAGAGGCAGCCCTCCCACATCCAATTCGTCTCCTCGCTCACCCACGTGATCTCGGGGTTGATCCAAAAGCTGAATGGGACGGAGCCAGCGGTAGGGTAACGCTCGTTGACTTTGTCAATCCCAAAGCAGAAGACGCGTGCCCACCATCCAACCTGAGGAGCGGCGATGCCGATGCCGCCATGGACCTTCATTGCGCGGCGCAGCATGTCCAATTGCGCCGCAAACTCCTCGCTCGGCAGCACCGCCGCGGCCACCGGCTGCTGAGGCTGCATGAGCTGCGCGTCGCCGAGGTAGCGCAGCGGCGGCACCTCGAGCTCTTCTGGAGCCGTCGACATCGAGGCGCCGTTCTGACGGGGTGGCGGAGGCGCGCGGGTGACCCCAACCGCGAGCAACGCGGCGAACAGTGGGAGCGCCGTGATGCCGCGTGCGCTCTGCGCCACCTTAGATCAGTCGGCGGCGGCGATGGCCAGGCGGGCGTAGGTACAAGAGCCGACAGTTATTCGCCGGAGTAATCTCTTGAGGAAGTATTTCAGTCCATTATTTTTTGCATGCAATCCGAGTATTACCGCGTGCAAGCCCGCCCGTGTTGGCGCGGGGAGAGGGGGCGCTCCCAACAAGAGCCGCGGCCGAGCCGAGCCTCCACTGGTGGCCCACCGGTGGAGGCAGGCACAGGATGGTGTCTAGTAGTCTAAGTCTTCTCCAATCCAAACTCGCACTCTACCTCATCTTCACCCTCGCAATGCCTTGGGTGTCGAGCAGCGCCACCACGCCGCGCTCGCACATCGGCGCGCGCACTCACGTGGCGACTCCCGTCGCCCCCCTCGATTCATTTGCATCGAACGCCGCCGCCGATGCGGCGGCGGCTGCGGCGGCCGCCGCTCACGCCGCCCACGCCGCCCCACGTTGGGTGTACTCCCGGCTGCCGTACACAAATGCCAATCGAGATGACCAGGAGAAGACATGGCCGCGGGCTTGTCTCAAGGGTAGATCACAGAGCCCAATCAATATCGTCTCTGCGTCTGCGGTCGTCGCGCCCCAATTGGACGGCGCGATCGAACCCAATCTGAGCGTCGTGCCCACAATGCTACGGAACTCGGGCCATGGGTTTCAGCTACACTTTGAGAATACGCCCGCGTCCAAGGTGGTGCCCGAACGAGAGGAGGGCGTAGCGGAGGAGGAGTATGGTGGGGACGAGGCGCGTCATGCGCGAGAAGAAGAGCACGGCGCGGACAAGGCGCGCAGATTGGGCTCGAGCAGCTTTGGCTCGACGGTTCCGATGCCACTGGGTCGGACGGCGGATGCTCCAAATGTAGACAACGTTGCCAATACAGTCAACGCTGCCAATACAGTCAACGCTGCCAATATAGCCAACGGTGTGAGTTTAGCCAATGCCGCGCGCAAGCTCCGCGAGGACGATAGCCCCTCCGTTGAAGCCATCGCTGCGAATGGTAGCGTGCCAGCGCACATGGACTCACACGACATGGACTCGCATGAAGAGGGCGCGACCGCCTTCTTCAAAGGACTCAGCCTCTTCCGCGGCCAGCGCTACAACTTTTATCAGGTCGATCTATATAATGACATCGAGCAGACTGTACCAGAACTTTGGTAGCATGTATCACCTACATCTCGCTGGGAGATTTTGGAGTTATCAATTCATGCAGAGCAAGAACCGGCTGCGTTCTCTCTCCCTCCGAATCAGGTGCACTGGCACACGCCTTCGGAAAATAGCGTCGACGGCGAGCTGTTCGCGCTCGAGGCCCACTTTGTGCACCAGCTCGATGACTCGGAGTGGCTGGGAGATAAAAGTCTCATAGGTACCTTTGAGCACTTGGCGGTGAGCGCCATTCATCAATCACAATCTGAATCTTAGTGTTAGCGTGGAAACATAGAATTGAGGCTGTTGTGCATGGGTACATCCAAAGGTGATCGCGGTGCACTACGAGCTAGGCCAGCGCTGCAACGACTTTCTCGACGAATTCTGGCACGAGTTCCCAATGGCCGCACACGGCGGGTCCCGCCACGCCGAGCACCAGATCGACTTGATGCGCGTCCTTGATGCGGAGGTGTCGGCGGGGGGGGCTTACGGGGGTCTATAGTGACGGGGTCCACATCAACGAGGCACCATCACACGACTTATCCAATGGATTCCACTGAATCAGTGCTTCGATAGACGCCATAAGCATGTCCACTAGATGCCATCCACATGTCTACACTTTTGTTTTGCGTCTCGAGGTGCTCGCTGGGGGCTACTACCACTGGCAAGGCTCACTCACGACGCCGCCGTGCTCAGAGGGCGTCGATTGGAACCTAATGAAGATGCGGCTGCCCGTCTGCGAACGGCAGGCAGCGAGCATCCCGTTCCCAAATCCCAACGCATAACGTGGCCGCTCTCAAAATGGACCAGCACGGGACACGGCCCCTGGCAAATGGAGTATGGAGATGTCATCGTCCGAGATCGTGTTCCTCTCAAACAGATCAAGAGATTCATATCTGATGAACTGTGAATTTTGACGATTGCACCTTGTTCTCTCGTCACCCCCACTTGCAGGTGGCGCGGCTTAAACGCGCGCTGGGCAATTCGCAGCGCGGCGTAGAGATTAACAACCGTGTCGTACAGCCTCTCAACCAACGGGTGGTGACAATGACCACCCCGTCCGGCGGCGCTCGTGAAGGCCACAGCTGGGGGCCGTGGGGAGGTCCCGCTCTCCTCTCCGGGGTCGACGCACGCCACAGCCTCGCCATCGCCGTCTCGATGCTGATCGCGCTCACATTGGCCGTGTTGATACAATGGAAGCGATGGGCGAGCGCGGGCCACCGTTCATGCCTCGAGCCTTGCTTGGAAGCTGCTGCGAGCGGCGGCCTGCGACGCCATCTACCAGCCATCTGTGGTGGTGGCGGGCTTGAATGGCGGTTCGCGACCGCTGCGGCCTCTTGCGTGTGCTGCGGCGGTTGCGGTTGCCCCAAGCCCGCCTGCCGTCAACTCCTTCGCGCGCTCGCGCGGTGCGGGCTGGTGCCGCGCGGCGCTGTGGCGCGGTGGTGCGACGGCGGTGGCGCGCCGCAGATTCGTCTGCGCGATGACGGCGGTGACGAGCGCGCCATGCTCGCGGGGGGTCTCTTCGGGAGGGGTGGACTGTTTTCGAGGACGCGAGATGGAGATGTCACGCACCAAGGGTTCGCCGTCAAGCGGCGGCACTCGTTTGATGTTTCGTCGATTGCTAGTGCGGCCACCAGGAGAGGGATGCAAGGACAAGACACTGCACGCGCCGCAGCCGGCACAGGAGCAGACTCCAACACAAGAGCGTCGCCACCGAGCCCCGACTCGCAGCCGTGGGCCACCCTCCCGCCGCCAACGCTGCTCCCTGCAATGTCGCCGGTGACGCCTCCGGCAACTACCGATGTGGTGTCGCCCGCGACTGCTGCCGTGGTACCGCCTAGTATTCTGGGCGTGGTGGCGCCGACAATATCACAGGCGGCACGGCCTCCTCCTCTTGCCTCGAGCATTTCCTCGTCACCAGCCGCGCATGAAGGCGTCCGAGTCTTCTTCCCTCCATTGGAACTGCCTACTCCGGCGTCCCCCGCGTCCCCGAGACTCCTCGTAAACCCCTAGCCGCGCGCTGGGTGAGGGTATGTGAATGATATATGTAAGGATGCACGTTGGGGACTCTGACTAGTCAAGAGAGGCTACTGAGGCTATATACACAAACTCAAACTGAAACTAACTGTAACTGTGACTACTACTAGTACTAGTACTACTGAACTAGAACTACCGAAAGCCTCATCGCTCGAGCGAGTACCTCCGCAGCCGCACTTGGCCACGCATATGCGATGCGCGATAGAAGGTCCTCCGAAAGGGCTTCAGTCCCCAGCAAGAGGCGGCTGCGAGTCCCATCCCAGCAGCGGCGCCCACCACAAGTGCTCGATTGAACCGTCCATTCGGTACGGCGGCGGCGAGTGTCTGCTCGACCTCCGCGGCTTCTTGCTTGCTTAATCCCCAGGGCACTCCACGGGGGAGCAGCCGCGGAATAGGCGCGAGCATCAGCGGCAAGATCTCGCGCCAGAACGACGCATACGGCGGCTCCGGAAAGTCGGGGAACGGGTCTTCGACTTTGTCCATGAGCGCCTCACATTGCTCATTGTGGCGGTCGCGTCGTGGCGGCGTGGGCGGTGTGGCTGCACCACTCAAGCGCTTGAGCAGCAGCCAAGACTCGAAGCGAGCGGCAAACAGTCCGGAGAGGAAGGCCGCACATGTGCGCAGCTCCCCGGAAAGCCCTATGGGTAACGCAGCCCACCAGGAGTCTATGCGTGCCCGCCACTCGGACATCCAAGCCTCCGCCCCGCCTTTGTTTCCTGCCGCTGCCGCACCCGCCGCAATCCCCCGCATACTCTCCGCCACGGCCCCATTGGTGAGCTGGCAAGGAGCCACAGCAACAGCGAGGCTCCGCCTGGAGCCTTCGACCTCGGCGCACTCTTCAAGACCCGCGCCCTCCTCTGCCCAGTAGAGCTCGACGAGGAGAGAGACGTGATCGCTCGGAAACTCTGCGGACGGCATACCGCCGGTGGCGAGCATTTCTTCGCGGGTGGGCAGTGGGGCCGCCGCACCAAGCCTAAGGTGGAGCGCATCATAGAGCACCCAATCGAGAGTATTTTGGTACTGAGGCAGCGCATGCGTCGGCTGCGCATTGTCGCCGTACGCGCTCCGCAGCGGCAGCGTGTGGGAGAGCGTCTCGCCCACACCGCCACCTGCCCTCGTGCTCGAAGCCACCTTCTGCATCGCCTCCTCGAGCTCACTGCCCAGCCGTTGGAGATGCTCGAGCCCTGCCTGCAGCCCGTCCGAAGAGCCCGCGGCGTCGAGTGCCACTCCAGCCTGCTCGGACAGCTCGATCGCTGCGAGCGCGGCGCTCGCGACTAGACTCTTGCCGAGCTCAGCATCTCGTGCCGCCAACTTCCGTATGGACTCTTCGCGTGCCGCCGCCGCCGCCACAGAGGTGGTGCCCTCGGCAGCGTGTGCCTCGGCGGATGGTGTCGTGGGCACTTCGGGCAGCGGATTCGATCCCATCTGGTCGGCCTCGAGGGCTTCAGCGTCATCGAGCGCATCGGTGCTCTTCTGCTCGCTCCTTTTCTGCTCGCCCAGCAGCGTGCGCAGTGAGCCGCGCAGCCTCTGAAAGCGGAGGGCGATGGCGCGGGCCTCGGCGAGCTCCGCGCTCCCTCGCGTTGCTGCTTCTGCATCACCGAGCGCACTGGCCCCGCCTGCAAGCGCGCTGCCCTCGCCTCCCTTGCCGCCTTCTCTTTCGGAGCCGATCGCCGCCACCATCGCCTCCACAGGGTAAGATGCTGCTTGCCCGAGGGATCCCCGCCACATGAGCTCTCCGTAGGTCCAGTCTGAGTCATCTGCGCCGACGCTCCCTTGCTGGAGGAGACGAAGCACCGCGTCCGTCCGATCGGAGTTGAGATCGCCGGCGACGACCGAGGCCACCGTCTCACCCGCTGCGCGCAACCGATTCACCTCAGCCTCGAGGCGCTCGAGGATCGCGCCCACCTGAAGCAGCCTCACGTGCACCGCCGGCGCCGCAAAGTAGAGATGTGCGTTGGCGACGACAAGGTGGCGTCGGCGGTAGTGTCGCTCGCGGAGCGTGGCCACCTGCGCGACCGTCGGCATCGAAGCCATCGACGCGGCTGTCTGCGCGTGCCGACGGAGGTACCGCTGCGGCGCGGCCGTGCCGCCAAGGGTACTATTCAGAGCGACCACCTCAACACTCTCCAGGACGAAATTGTCGCGGCGCGCGGCGATGAGGAGGCCCTCGGTGAAGCCTTTGGCCTCGCTTCCCTTGGGGGTGAGCACCGCGTCGAAGCCCGCCGCCTTGAGCTGCGGTAGCCAGAAACGGTTCGCCCACACAACGTCGACTTCTTGCAGGCAGAAGAGATCGCCGCCTGTTGCCAAGAGCTCCCGAAGGAGTATTGAGAGTCGATTTCGTGGGTCGGTGATCTCTGGAGAGCAGTGGTCGTGGATGTTGCCCGGGGCATCCCAGTAGCGCCGGTACGAGTCCGCGAGCATGTTGTACGAAACCAGGCGAAACGCGGCGGACGGCACGGCCTTCCGGGACCGCCGAGCTTTAGTGAGTGCCGTTTGCTTGGCCATCTTTTCGAAAGCGTTGAGGCGGCGCGCGAGCACAGGGCGCGCGAGCGGCGCGCGCACCTTTCCGAGATGTACCGTCCGCCCAAGTAGCGCCGGCACATTCTGTCCGGGAGGACGAGCCGTGACACGGATCTCACTGCCAACATCGTTCGGTCCGGGCGTGTACCGGCCGAGTCGTGAGAGCGGTTCCCATTCGATGTCCGTACCCAGGGCTCTTTTGCGGCTGCGTTCCCAGAAGAAGTCGAGGGAGCTTGCTCCTCCTCCGGGTGAATCAAGCGACGCGGCGCTCGGTCGGCGGTCCTTGACCAACAGTACGATGGGCACACCCATGATTGGATTCACAGGAGCCTCGAGTGAGACAACCTCTGCGGGGTCGTAGAGCACCTGGAAGCAGCTCTCGCCAATCTCGAGGACGGAGGCGGTTTGCCAGGCATTGCGCGCAACCTCGGTCACGCGCAGCGGCTCGCCGTCGGCCTTGAGCAATCGCGCAGGCGTTGCGGGCTGCTGTCTGCCGCCCGACTCGGAGAGCCGTGCGAGGCTCTTCTGGAGCGGCTCGCCGGGATCTCGCATAAAGCTGCGGTGCTTGTCGGCGAGCACCAGTGCTACTTCCAGCTTGGGCACTGGCTGGTAGTTGAGCAACAGCCGCACGATCACAAAGTTGCGGATGAGGCCGTTGCCGCATGGGCTCGACATGATGAGCGGCGGCTCCAGTCGGCTTATCTCCCGCGGGTTTTGTGTCCAGGGTAGCTTCCTAGAATCGCTGAAATTTTATGAAAAAGTATACAGCGACATACAAGATACAAGTACTTACACACAGATGCCTGAAGCGTTCATACTTGCCCAAGACTCAAGACCCACTGCAGGCGTTGCATCGAACGGCGGCCCATGCCCTGGCGACCAGCTCCACAGCTCCCATCTACAGGATCATGCCCAGAGATCATCTCTTTGCTGCTGCCTTTGCCCCTCTCAAGACAACAGCGAGACGCGGCGTCACCGTCGCTGTGATGAAGAGCCGCATTGGCTCGGTGAACTTGGCGAGGATCCACGCGAGTGCAAAGTTACCTGCAGATGGTTTCACCTTCTCGAGGTCTATGAATCGGTCCGCACCGATGTTTTTCAACCAGCTCCGAGCGTCTCCCGCTTTGAGAATGTCCGCCTCGAGTGCTGCAAAGAGAGAGCCGAGCGTGGCGAGGTAGACGCTAAGGTGGATGCCGAGAGCGATGTAACCATAGTCACGAATCAGCCGCCGCAACCTACCGACCTTTGGCTCACTCGCCGCTGCCGAGGCTTCAGCAGCGGATGCAGCTCGGCTGCCTACCGCATCGGCTGAACCGGCTGCTCCAGCTTCCCGTGCGGATTTGGAAGTGGCGGGTGCGACCGAATCTATGGTCGTGGACGCAGATGAACCCTCCGCCTTGTGCTGGATGCGCCTCGCTGCTGCTCGCGGAAGCCAGAGCGACGGTTTCACAGAGGTAGCAGAGCCAGCATCGACGATGAGCTGGCGGCGACTAGCCGAAGCAAAGGAGCGACTCGCAGCCAAGCCGTGGAGCTTCGCTGCCGCACTCGGGCCCGTGCACGCCACCGCGGAGACGCGCCGCAGGCAGCCGCTTCTCAGCGCAGACGCCAGCATCGTAGGGATGTGGGGTGGCCGAGGAGCCACCAGGTTATGTACCAGGAAAAGGAGAACACGCACAAAGCCGAAACCTCGGAGGTTGAAACTACGGTGCACCCCCTCGCGCTTAAAAGGCCGCCCCGTCCTCGGCACATGGCGGCCCCAGCCAGGGGCCGCGTACGCCTGCAGCCGGCGCTGCTCGCGCTCGCGCTGTTGGTTGGAGAAGGCGCCGTGCTGACCACCCTCAAAGACACCGTCCGCTATGAGCAGGTCATCGGCAAGTCGCGCTTCATCGCCTTTGCAGGCCGCGCCGCTAGCAAGGAGGAGGCTCTCGCATTCGTTCAGGCGCACTCTGACCAGAAGGCGACGCACAATTGCTACGCCTACCAGCTCTCGGACGGGACGATCAAATCGACCAACGATGGCGAGCCCAGTGGCACCGCCGGCAAACCCATCGCCGCCGCTATCGGCGGCTCAGGGTTCACTGACGTTGTCGTTCTCGTCATCCGTCACTACGGCGGTGTCAAGCTCGGCACTGGCGGGTTGGTTCGCGCGTACGGCGGTGTGGCCGCGGAGGCGCTGCGACTTGGCACGGCCTACGAGATGACCGCCTGTGTCGAATGCTTCGTCGAGTTCGCGCCAGAAGACACGGGCCATGTGTTCACAGTTCTCGGCTCGTACCCGAATGCCAACCCAGCGGGGGGTCTCTACGAGTTCACCTCTGCAGGGACGCTGCAGGCAACGTTCGTGGTGCCGCTGGATGATCTACCACAGCTAGATGATCGAGTTCAGAAGCTCACCGCCGGGCGCGTCCACCTTGAGCGCAAGGGCCTGCGCAGCGCAGGGAGTCGACGGCGGCTCGCCGCCGACGGCTGTGCCGTGCCTGGCGGCGGCGTGCAAGTACCCTCGCCGTGGGGGGTGTGGAGCACGCAGTGGCAGGAGCGTGTCGGTGCTTGGTGGCTCCACTCTCCCTACCAGGTGGGCCTCGAAGCATGCATGCTCGCATTCGGTGTCGAACTCGCCGACGCCCTCGAGAATGAGATGCGCAAATATAAGCTGCTCTCTGACGAGACGATGATGCGCCTCGAAGAGCCGTTGCGCCGCGCAGGCCGAATGAGCGCGGCAGATAATGCGGAGGTGGTCACCGGTCAGGCTGCCGCAGTCTCAGCGAGTGGGGGAGCCTCTGCCGTTAGGCCGGGCGCCTCCGACTGGCAAGGGCTCAAGGAGCTGGGTGTGAACGCTCGGCTGACAAGGCGGTGCGCTTGGGTGGGCCAACGGGCGAAAGCCGGCCTCTTCGACATCCCGCCGTTTCCAGTCCTCCCAGATAGGCTGCCTGAGCACTTTCCGCCGCAGCTCGATCCGGAGCTCTTTGGGAGACGACAGTTGCCGATACTTGTGGTGCCGCTCTCGAGCTTGCTCCCAAATTGGAGCCGACTGCTCGAAGTGCTGCCGGAGCTGCCATGGACTGCTGAGGATGAGCTCGCGTACCCACCGCCTCCGAGCTCGACGGCGGGATTCTGGAGTGGGTTGCCGGGTGGGCTCGGGTTGCCGGGTGGGCTGCAGGGTGGGCAGTCCGGTGGGCTGCAGGGTGGGCTGCAGCCGGGTGGGTGGAGCCGCGAGTGGGAGCGGGCCGAGGCGCTTGCGGTGGTCGACAATGCGCTCGGGAGCGCAGTGAGCAGTGCAGACGTTCGCGAGGAGGCGCCGGTTCAGGAAGCGTTCGTGGCGAGCGCTAGTGTGGGAATGGGAGTTGCCGCCTGCGTGGTGGTCCTCTTGATCTCTCGCAATCTATTATTTTCGCGGAAGCGGACACGCATGTCACTGGCAGGTCCTCGCGGCCCTCACAGAGAGTAGGTATAGGAGGCCATCGAATAGTGCTGGCGCCGCAGGAGGTGCGGCGAGTAGAGTAGAACGAGCTGAATAATACAAATACCGACGGAAATCACTAGACCTCAAGGGTTCTCATTCTTTCTTAAATTCTAAAAAAGCCATTTCAATTGAAATGGCGCGAGAACTCGCCGAGCCATGGGTGCTGGAGGCGGTGCTGGAGGCGTCGGGCAAGAAGTGCGTGCTGGACGAGACGGAGCTGCAGGGTTTCGCGCAAGTGCTCCAGCTGCACCGGAATCCTGCGAACCCCGAGGACATCAACTGCGTGCTCTCGGACAAGCGACACACGATCGGTGCTGTGCTCACAGCGCAGAGCATCGAAGACTTCCGTGACGAAACACCAATGTACACTGTGGATCATTTGGAGGGCACGGTGGTGATCATCCTCGACTACCTGGTCACGCGCAACACGAAGACGCGCCAGTTCACTCTGAGAGTACTCGAGTTCAAATGGGTCGGTGCTCAAGGCAATCCAGTACACGGCTCGCCGGTATGCGTCATGGAGGCGGAGGAGGCCAAGCGGGCGTGGGAGGTGGTCGAGCGTTCTGCTGCGAACTCTGTGAACGCAAGCTCCGCCAACGCGAGCTCCGCCAACGCGAGCTCCGCCAACGCGAGCTCCGCCAACGCGAGCTCCGCCAACGCGAGCTCCGCCGGAAGCTCAAACTGTCCGCCACCCCGGCGGGAGCGATACCTCGATCGGTTCAGGTACCAGCTCCCACTGGAGTGTGCGGCGAATCCCGTGAGGGCTGAGTACCCACATCGGCTCATGCACGAATTCCTCACGGTTCCTAAGGACCAGCTTGAAATCGTACGCAAGATGCTAGGTGATGACGCCCATCTACTGCTCGTGGGAGATGAGGAAGAGGAGGCGCCCGAGGAAATGCCCGAGGAAATGTGCGAGGAGGAGGAAATGCGCGAGGAGGAGACGCCTGAGGAGGAGACGCCTGAGCAGGTGGGAGATGATGGCGCAGCTGGTGGAGATGCGGCGGCAGGTGATGCAGGAGATGGTGCAGCGGCGGCAGCGGCAAGAGACGGAGATGCGGGAGGGGAAGTGGCAGCGGCCGCGGTGGGGGAAGCCGATGCAGATGAGGAGACGCAACTCGAGATAGAGACCGAGGAGCACACAGAAGAGGAGCACACAGAAGCGGAGCTCACCGAAGAGGAGCTCACAGAAGAGGAGCTCGCGGAGGGAGCGACGCAAGTGGAGACACAGGCCGAGGGGCGGGCTGAGGTGGAGGCTCAGGCTGAGGTGGAGGCTCAGGCTGAGACACAAATAGAGCTGGACGGGGAGGCTGAGACACAAATAGAGTTAGAGGGGGAGGCTGGGACACAAATAGAGTTAGAGGGGGGGACTGAGACACAAAAAGAGTTGAAGGGGGAAGATTTGACAGACATTGAACCGGAGCCTCGACCAGATGCCGAGCTCCAACCGCGACCACGGGGGGAGTCGTCGCAGCTCAAACGAGGGAGGCAGGCGCAAAACCAGAGCACGTTTGCTATCATCGAATTCGAGTATTAGATGTTTTTTTGTTTTGGAGTATCAGTACATTATATAGATGTATCCAAGGATTGCATAGATCGCAGGCGGCAAAAATGAACAAATAATCTCCTAGTAAGTAGTAGATACATAAACCCATTTTGATTTTCCTTAGTATTACTATTAGTAAACATTGACAGTGACACCGGTTATTTAAACGTCAGCTACTACTCTAAGTAAAAGTAGCTGGCGAATCTAGCAATTCAGTCGCAGCCACGCACTAGTCTCCGTGGTACGTCGTGGCCCAACGCCTCGGCCGCCATGAACTCCTCGTAGTAAGACGGCACGAGGCCTGCGAGGCGTTCGAGCTTCAACTTGGGCACATTCGTGCCGCTGGCAATTTTGATCACTTCCATTTGGCTTCCTCGGATCTGCGAGCTGATTTCATCCTTCTCTAACCCGATTGGATTGCTCTGGTCAATGTGACCGTTGCAAGACTCGGATCCCTGCCCGCCGTCGGCTGAAAAAGCTCCAGCTTGAGCTCGCTCGTCCTCTAGCCTGATCCGTTCGACGGCGAGCATATCGAGCGCAGGGATCACGAGGGGTGGCGGCGCGATTGGTCCGACCACCGCGAGCCTGCCTGAGCCGAGCGTGGGAGTGATCAAAGCTGGGCGCGCCGACGCGGGCAAGTCCCTCGCAAGCTCAGTGGCAACGGCGTCATCATCACGAATCTCCTCCTCCGTGGGCTGGGAGTGTGGCTGCTCGTGCACCACGTGCTGCTGACTTTCATAGAGTTGAAGCTTCTCCCTCAGCGCGTGCTGCTCCTTCTCCGCCGCTTGCAGCCGCGAGTGCAGCTGATCATTCTGCGCCTGTTTTCGCGCGGCTGCTTCTTTGAAGTCCGCATTCTGGCGCACCAGCTCCCGCGAGGCGTCGGATTGTGAAGCCGTAGCTCTTCTTTGAGAGTTTGCAGCTTGCTGGGCGCTCGCTAGTTCGCGCTCGTACTCGTCCTTGACGCGCCGGAGCAACGCGCCAAAGGGGACGTCGCGATCGATGACGCGCTGAAAGATGACCCGAAAGAGCTGCAGCCGCCGGCGACCTGCTCGCGTGTGTGCCGAGTTGAGGCTAGTCAGCATTGAGAGGCTGGAGATGTTGTGCGGCCGTGCATCAATGTAACTAGGGCACTGTTCGAGCCTTGGAGGCGACACCAATGGAGGACTACAGTTGGCATGGGGCGGAGCAGACCTTTGGATTCGACTGTCTCCTCAATCGCGGCGCTACGCTCGGCATCAGCGAGCGTTTGTAGTCCCTGCGCAAGCTCACTCTCAAGTAGCGCCGCCTCTGTTGATGACAACAAATCATGTGCCTGCCAGCCGCTGCCGAGTTGGCCAAGCTGCGCTTCCAATGGGGCGCCGCGACGTCCAAGGCGTATCCTTCCGCCAAATCGCCCACCATCAAAATGCTTGAGACTGCTGCCGCCACGCGCAGCATTCATTGCGGGTGGAAGAACAGTGGAGGGTCTTTCTAGCGAGGGATTGTACACTGCATACGGTGACACGCTCGTCAGAGTGCCGAGCGATGTTGAGAGTCGCATCTGCCTCGCCGCCCTAGCATCGGCTGGACGTAAGAAGCTGCTTCCAGTTCTGCCATTGACCAGGCTCGCGCCCGGCCGGCCGTTGCTACTTTTGCCGCTGCGGCCACGAGCGATGCTATCACTCAAGTGTGTACTACATGTATGTGTGCGCATAGGCAAAAGGCCGGATTGAGTGCGCTTGAGCTCCTTTGAATGCGGAACTGCTGCGCTAGAGACCCTCGAGACGTCCTCAGTAGCGCATGCCGTCAGCGTGTGGCCGGGTTTGCGTGGTGCCTTGGGAAGCCGGAATGTGGGCCCCAAACTGCTCGCTGCTACGCCCTCGAAGGCTGCAGCTGTAGAGCCACTGGCAGCAGGTGAGCGGGCGTGCTTGCTTGAAAACAGGTGATGCGAGCTACGTGACCGCCAAAGCGGTATCGACGATGCGCTCAGCGCGCGGGTCAGTTGCTTCCGGCCACGGCCATCGCCCACCGATGTTTTGTAACCGACAGCATCCAGGGTGCCAGTGGGTGGCTCCTGGTACGGCAATGCCCCGAGTGTGGCGCGTTCTCTCGTCTCGCGAGTCTTCCATTGCAGGTCGTATTCCATGCCCAGCGCGAGGCCTCGGCTCCGACCTCTCTCGCGAGCTGCGCCTCGGCGTGGCTGACGCTGGTTGCGATCAAGCCGTTGGCATTTTATTTCTGTAACTGTTCGCGTACCAAACCACATATACCTTATACGAAGGTAAGGAGTACCTGAACGAGGTGCGCACTGAAGATGTCTAGATGTTCACTAGGCCGATGATCAGCCTCTCGTGGCATTCGGCCATCGCTCGAAGCGCTCCCCACGCCCAGCAAACCATGCATACAGCTCCTCATTGAAAGGCGCAAAGAAGCCATCCAAAGTATCGTTGAGCCTACGCGAGGGGCGAGCCCTAGATGAGGCCGTATTGCGATTGTGCACCTTTTGCGCGGTCTCAGCGCTGATGGCTCGCGGAAGCTTGAGAAAGTCCTGCACGCGTCCGAGCGCTTTGGCTGAGTCTTTAAACATATCCTCCGAACGAACCACGAGCAGCTGAGACGCGGGCCAGACCTGTCCCCACTTGCGAAGTCCGTGAATGTAAACGCCAGAGGTGAGGAGGCGCATGCTGTAGTCTTCGAGAGTCGCCGCGCGACTGCGCAGCTTGCTGATCATGTCGTCGAGCAGCAGCAGCATCTTGCGCTCATTGCTATCCTTGCCCGCAATCCGCCCCATGCGCACGTAGTCGTTGAACGCACTCACCTGGGTTGGGGGTAGGGTTGGGGGTAGAGTTGGGGGTAGGGTTGGGGGTAGGGTTGGGGGTAGGGTTGG
>MDSY01066203.1_pt1 | contig 22707 bp, 12 predicted proteins | sample 811131 | NCBI WGS metagenome assembly MDSY01 (sample SAMN05326643, study PRJNA326480) | marine metagenome | isolation source: seawater | place: Atlantic Ocean: South West | collected 2010 | reverse complement strand
GTAGTGGGCCCTGAGTCGTGAAACGCCGGCCTCGCGAGCCCAAAGTCACAGATTTTCAGCTTGCAATCCGCGTTCGCCAGGATGTTCTTGGGTTTCAAATCCCTGTGGTACACGTTCGCGGTGTGTACGTACTTGAGCCCTCTCAACAATTGGTACAGAAAGAACTGGTGGTGCTCCTGGGTTAGGTCATCGTTCGCCTTGATAACTTGATGCAAATCCGTCTCCATCAGCTCGAAGATCACAAAGATGTCTTTGAAATCCCGCGGGTTTGGAGGGAGGACGATGTGCTTCACCTCGACGATATCAGGGTGCTTCAACACACGCAACAGCTTGACTTCGCGCAGAATACGCGTGGCATCGCTAACGTGCTCGAACACGTCTGTGATTTTCTTGATCGCAACCTTCTCGCCTGTTTTGTTGTCCGTCGCGCTGCACACCACTCCATACGACCCCTTGCCGATGATCTCGTGAATCGTGAACCGGTTCGCCTCGCCGCACTGGTCGAAGAAACTCGCCTTGTCCTTCGCGTCGTTGCCCATCGTGGGTGGCTTGGGGGGGTCACCGCTCAACGCCAATCAAGTGCGACCCTGACGCACGTCGTTCAACACACGGGAGGTTTATTTGTCACTCGATCCGAGAGTTTGCGACGTAGGGGAACGACGGGGTAGGGTCCTTGAAACCACCCAGCACAGAGAGTTAACAAAAGCTCGAGTCGCCTCTGTACCCTCAACCTTACACGCCTCGCTCGCCCCCTTGCGCGTCTCCAGCTGCCGCCCCCTCCATCGCCCCTTCAAAGGTCGCGACTTTTCCGATTTTGGTCGGGGAAATTACCTGGAATCTGGAGATCGACCAGAAAACAGTTGCGATTTTTCGCAAAATCCTGTTCGACTCAACCTGCAGAAAGTCCGGACTACTTGCTCAAATGGTCGGGTGTTGGATTGAACGACAAGAACTCGGTCTCCAAACGCGCAAGCAACTGCCAAGTGTGATGCTCGGTTGCTCGCCAAGAGAATTGGATAACTGTGGAATGATTGACTTCCTCATCCATCATGGCGCTCGTTTCCAGCCTCGGCGTCCGCCCGCTCGCGGCGCCCCTTCGCGGGTCCGTTGTGCGAGTGCGCCCGGTGCGATGCTTCGTCCCCATGCACGCCTCGCTGCACAAACGAAACGCGGCGCTGGCCACCGTGTCGGTACGTCCCATAGGTGAATGCATCCAAACATCCGCGTCGACGTGGACAAAACATCCGACGACATGCCCTTGTTGCTGCGACTGACCACACCACGATCTTCTCCCCCTTTCCCAACAGGCCATCCCATCTATGTTGTTCACCTCGTTAGCGAGCGCTGCGGAGTCACCCGAAGTGCAAGCCGCGGTCAACAAAGTAAACAACCTGGTCACGGAACTCTCGGCGAACGATCCTTTGGATCCCGAGACAGCGAAATCGATCGCGCACGTTCTTGGCCCGTTTTTCTCAATAGCCACGATTCTGTTCATCGTCCGAATCGTCATGACGTGGTACCCTTCCGTGCCGTACACGAAGCTCCCCTGGGTCGTCGCGTACGTGCCCACGGAACCGCTGTTGAAACCGACGAGAAGTTTAGTGCCTCCGGTGGGGGGCGTGGATGTATCCCCAATAATCTGGGTCGGGATGATTAGTTTCATGAATGAAATCCTTTTAGGGAAGCAAGGGCTGTTGATTCTGTTAAGCAACAAACAGCTGATGTAATAGAGGGTTAGGGATGTAGTCGATATGTCACTCTATCGTGGATAGTTCACGGGGTTTCTTGTGTTACTATTAGAGTGCTATTAATACTTTAGATGCGATGAAGTAATAAATCACCAAATATATTTTGTTCATTTTCTTTCACCCTCTTGCAAACCCCAATCGGACACTTCCCTCAGCGCGGCCCTGTACGTCGTGCACCGGTGATCGCGGTGTCAGTTGAGATTACGCGGAGTGTGTGAGTAAAGGCTCGATTGTCGTACGTCGAAACAGACAAGTCGCGTGTGTTCCTGGAGCGGACGTAGGTGTACCCCCGTGATCCCCGAAAATGACCACCGCCCTGGGTCGTCTCGCGTTCGGCGCATCCGCCTCAGCGTCTTGCGAGCTGAGCGGCAGCGCGCTTTCCACGCTCGTGAAACATTTCGGGGTGTCACGTGGTGTTTACACCAGCTCCTCTCTGTTCGCCAAGAAAGCCTCAAAGAAAGTCGACACCTCGTCAACCGATGAGGTGCACACGCATTCCACTGAAATCGCGACTGGGATCAACATCAAAAAGGGAGGAGAAGATCCCACGTTGAAACCGGACGCAGACTACCCTGACTGGCTGTGGACTCTAGCTTCGCCAGAAAAGTCACTAGGCGAGCTGGAAAAGGAAGTCGAGGCGGCGAAACTTACTGGTGAGCTGGATGTGATGGCGGTGGGGGACATTAAACGTCTCGTGAAGCTGCGACGACGCGCGAAAATAAAAGCAAACAACCAAGAGCGCGCAAAGTGATTTAGATTTCTTTTTATGGAAGCGAAGAGCGTCGTATTACACTCGTTTGTGCGTCTGTATCTTGTGAAGCATAAGATGTGTATGGAAGCCTTTGAAAACACACAGCTGTGCGTCTCGAACGTTCTCACGGTCTGTGACCCAGGAATTTATCGGACGTCTTTTCTCGCCTCGAAAGTCTCATCATGCCTCGACTGCTTTGTCGCGCACCATCTTTTCCCACCTTACCTTGTCGTACTCCTCCGGTAACATGAAGTCCGGATCCGAGTAGGATCTCCAGGTGAACATGTGGCAGTCCATACATAACGTTTCGCTTTCGAACTGCTTTTTGCCCCGGCACCAGGTCTGCATGAAGTGGTGTTCCTTGGTGTCGTTCGAGCCGCAGGCCAAACAATCGGGAAACCTGTCGTTTCTCTTCCAACGCGAGGTCCACTCATCGACGGTCATGATTTTCAACCCGCTGCCCACGGAAGGGTTGATCTCCACGGGGTCGCCAGACATGATTTTCTTCCACTCCGTTGCGTGAACCGTGGCCTTGGGGTCCGCGTTGACCTCGGTGTACACCTCGGTTTTCAAATCGTCCGCGTACGCGTGCGTCCAGTCCTTCTTCTCCTCGTCATCCTTCGCAGGATCCTGGAAGGCGAAGCGGCGGTGGGGCGGTGAGTGACGGTTTCGAGATTGGGGCGTGGGGTGGGTTCAGGGCGCAGAGGGAGAACGTGGGAGTCAGTTTACACGAAATAACCATCCGTACCGTGATCTTGGCCATGTCGACGTAGTGCGTCGCGCGTGCGTGCGAGTGACCCGGTACGAGGCGTGCGCCCGACCGAGGCAGGACCACGACCAGTTTCGGGACGTCGAAAAACGCGCGATTTCGGGAGACAAAAAGGTTTTTCAGAAGGAAATACTTTTCAATCACAAGTGCGGCCGCAACACCGGGTGGAACTCTTCCAGTTGTTCTGTAACCTGCTCTAATGCTGTTCCATCATTAATCGACACGGCGTCTTCACCGTCGCCGTCCTTTTCATTTTCCAAACGCACCTCCTCTTCGTTTTGTTGTCCGACGCGCCCCGGCGCCTCGACATCTAAAATCTTCACATTCTCACACGCACGTTCAATTCGAAACGAACGCGATCCTTTCTCGACCATGCGTTTGGAGACATCAGGGCGTTGCAATCGTACTCCTACGGTCCTCTCTTCCCCAAGCAAACCTTTCGACTCGCACTGCTTCAGCACCCACAACCTCCTGTTGTTCGTGCTGAAGAACTTTTGAATCTTCTCGGGCGCTTTCGAGTCGTTGCCTTTCTTACCTTTTCTACCTTTCCCCTTTTTGCCTCTTCCGTCTTCATCGGATGACCACCCGTCATCCTCTCCTGCCTTATTACTCTCCACCGGTACCTCCGCGCTGATCACCGCGATCGCGGGCAAGTCGCTTGGTTTCATTTCCCCGGACTCGATCTCGTGAAGCGTCCCTGCTAAAGTCCGGCCGCACCCGCTGAAATACGGCAGCACCTTGGAGTACGTGTACAGGATTTGCGAAGGCCGGAGCTGGACTAATGGGCCTTCCGCGCTGCCGCTCGAGCTCGCCTTGCTCCTTCCCTTCTTCTTCTCCTTCTTCTTCTCGGGGGGCATCGTGGGGGCGGCGACGCCCGAGGGGCGAAGTGTCGATAGGGAGCTCTTCGCTGCTTCATCAGGTGTCGGCGGCGCGTTCCGCGACAAAAAATTGCCAACTGACGAGAGAATCAGTTTCTAACCGTTTCCGAGAATCTTGCTTCGTTGGACGCGCCGACGCCGCACACCGCGCGACGCGAACCTGCCCGAACGTCTCGGCTTGTGTCTACTACGTGAACGGCTTTGTTTTGACGTAGTCAGGCAAAACACCGCGATGAATTCCGCGCGGGGCCTTCGCGCGCAGGTAGAGTCGCTGCTTAAGGACGAGCTGTGGGACAGCGCCGAGACTCTCGGCGGTTTGCTCGCGACGTCGACTGTGGTGGACGGGTTGCACCCCGGCGAGCGAGCCGCGCACGTCTCGCTTTTCGCGGATGCGCTGCTCGGAAAGCGCGAGTTTAGACGCGCGTTACACCACTACGCGAGGGCGTTGGAGCTGAACCGGTTAGCCCCAACCGGGGGCGTCCATCCCGAGGCGGAAACGCCCACGCCGATGGGCACCCGCCAAGCGATGGGCACACCCGGCGAGTCCCCGTCTTTGCACGCGCCTGGCACACCGGGTGTGGCTCTGGTGACTCCTTTGAACCCGGTGGACACGCCTGTTGGGAAATCGCCAGAACCGGTGCCCGCTTCGCACCTCGACGAATCAACAGTGAAGTTCAAGATGGGCAAGTGTTACTCGAACCTGCGGGAGTGGCGGTTGGCGCTTTCTGAATTAGAAACCATCCCCGCGCGTTCGCGGACGTTAGCCGTAACGCTGGCGTTAGCGGAGGCTTATAGGCGCACCGGGTATGACCGAGCAAGCATCGCGTGCTACAAGGAGTGTTTGCGGATAAACCCGTTCGCGGTGCAGGCGATGGACGCGCTGGCGGACGCGGGGGTGGACGCTGCGGAGCTGAAAGGAAACATCAACTCAATGTCTCAAACCGAACCCGGATCTGATTCAGGTTCAAATTCCGAAACACAAACTGTGTTGCGACTTTTGTGTGAAGGGCGGTGCGCTTTGGTGGGTGGCGACGTAGAGGCGGCTACAAATCGATACTCAGCACTTCAACGCGTTTTTCCAGGGGACGCGAGGGTATCCTTAAATCTGGCTAAATGCGCGCTCGCCGGGAACGACAAAGACGCGGCGCTGGACCATTTCCGCCGGCGCCGCGGTGTGGACCCGCGAGCGGTGGAAGGCAACGACTTGTTCGCCGAGCTGTTGAGGGCGAACAGGGAGGAGGGCGAAGGTGATACAAATAGTAATTTAAATCCCATCTCACTCAACGCTCACGACGCGGATGACGAGTTCGGGTTGGGCGGGTACGGAGTTTTATCGTCCGGGTACGGAATCGGCGGCACCAACGCGTTGGGTACCGACGGCGAGTTGCGAAGTTTGGTTTCTGAATCTTTAGAGTCGAATTGCGATGCGCCAGAGGCATGGATTGCTGCAGCGGTGTACTGGTCGAGTAGAGGACAAGTAACGCGAGCGTTATCTTACGCAGACAAAGCGCTTCGAATCGACGACAGAAAAAAGACTGCGCACCTTCAGAGGGGGCACTTGTGTTTGCGTCTTCGGCGGCCGGAGGACGCGGTTGTGAGTTTTCGAACGGCGGTGGCGTTAACGGAGGGCGCTGGATCTGCTAACAAAAAGACATCTAAAAAGGATCGGAACATATATACGTCGTCTACCCATGTCACCCCCAGGGCTGGGCTTTGCGCCGCATATTTACAACAAAGGAGACGGAAAGAAGCGCTGGCGACGGCGAAAGAGGCGTTGGCGTTGGCGCCGAACAATTCAAACGCGCACGCGCTAGTCGGCGACGCGTACCTTTCGCGGGGGGTGCAGAACGCGCCGGTTGGCGTTTCAGCTTCCACTGAGAGTAAATCGCGTGCGGAGAAAGCCAAGAAGTACTTTAAGACTGCCCTAGAGTTGGAGCCTGGAAACGCACGAGTGACTCTCGCTCTCTCTGAAGCGTTGCGCAACTGCGGCGAATCCGACGCGGCGATTGAAACGTTGCGCGCGCATTTGGATATATTCTCGAGTAGTTCTGAAGTAAGGGTGAGGGTGGCGTGTCACTGTGCTTTAGGTGCGGCGCTGGCATCGGCGCGCATGTTAGCTGACGCTGCAGGTGAGTACCAGCGTGCGCTGGGGTTGGACCCCGAATCAGAAGGCGCACGCAGAGGCATCGCGCGAGTCGAGCGATTAATGAAAGGACAGGACCCGGACGCGAACGACGATGCAGACGAAGAATGCGAGGATGACGAGGACGAGGACGGCGAGGACGACGGGGACGACGAAGATGAGGGGGACGACTTGTTTGAATAGAGGTGATAGAGGTGATTTGTCAATGGCGGAGCATAGATATTAATACTAGTTCTTACTTCAGTGTCTATCATTTCAACTCTGTTAACTCTGTCTCATCTCCATCAACCTCATCAAACTCAACAACTTTCTCGCGCTTCGCGTTTTTAATGCTTTCGGTTAAATCCAGAAAGTGCAACATCGCACCCGGCAACACCATGGCGGCTAGGAGATACAACAAAACGGGTCGAATTTTACCCGTCGTCTGAACCACTACTGACGCAATCAAAGGCCCCAACCAGGAACTCCCCTTGTCCGTGATCTCAAACAAAGCGAACATATCCGCTTCGTGTCCTTTGGGAATCAACTCAGAAAACAAGGCACGACCGAACGCCTGTGCCGATCCCAAACACGCCCCAAACCACGCCGCCAACACGTACAGCTCCTGTGGGTTCCGTAACCCGATATCGGTGCTGAAGAAGCCAATACACCCCCACAGTGGCAGCACTGCTAAAAACATGAGGTTTATGACTAAAACTGTCTGACTCGACCACTTTGTTTTCTTTTGCAGCGCGTGCCACGCGTACCCGCCGAGCGCGGCGAAAAACGGCACGATCACCGCCAGCGCCGATAACTCAAGCGCGCCCATGCACAGCTCCCGTGATGCGAACAGCACGCTCACCGTGGCGATCGTAGCATAACCGTCGCTGAAAATGAAAAACAATAACAAGAAGTAGTTCGTGTTTGGCGACACCAACGACAGGTGTTTTATTAATTTGTACGTCCTTATCCAGCCTTGCAATAATAGGTTTATATTTTTCGGCGCTTCCGGCCCTGGGCGTTCCGGAAGCCGCTTGAACGCCTGCATGGAGAAGAATTGCCACCAGAACCCAGAGATACTACTGGCGACACCGAAGGACCACCACGTGGACATGCCCAACGTGGTGGTGATGAACACCGCGATGACGGATATTATCAAACACGACGTGCCGCCGACGTAGCCCCACATTTGGCCTTTACTTGATATTTCCGAGTTGGCCGCTTCCCGGGCTTTGTGCACAGCGTCTTGAGGTAATAGACCCTGCTTCTCTTGCTCAATCGCGTCAACGACTTCAGCACAGTCCTCCACCATCAACGGCAAATAGGAGTTGTAAAACACCACTGAGACGCCCAATGAAACGTTTGAAATCATGATGAGCAAACCGCCGACCCAGTACATCGACGCGCTTATCGGGAGTAAGAAAAATAAACAGCACGCCGATGCGCCAACCGTGCTCGCCAACACCAGCCCCCGCTTCCGGAAGTTCCCGTAATCCCCCAAGCTCCCGACCGTGATGAACGCGATGGCTTGGAACAAAACCGATATGCTTATCATGGTGAATATGAAACTCGTGGGGTTGATGCCGCCTGGTAACGAAAGCAAGGGTAAATCTGAGTATGTGGTGGAGCCGGTGATTGGGTCTACCACTTTGAGCTGATCGCCATCGCCCTCAACGCATTGCACGCAGTTGGTTTGGTTCGCACCAGAGTCAAGCTCGGAGCAATAACTGGGCCTTGACGTGCTGTGCCGGGACCACGCGAACTCGTTCGCGAGGTCGTCCACCAACAGGGGGACGAACACCTGGGGAGGGTAGGGCGGGGGAGGGGATTGTTAGCATCGCAGCACGTTCGGCTACCCTAAACCCTAAAACATGTTCGGCTCTTCAGGCGGTGTGCGTACCGTCATGGCGCTCTGAAAGAACGCCGAGTTTGCGAAATCGTAGATGTACCACCCGACGAGCTCGCGCCGAAGCGCCGCGGGGTCTTTCCCCGGATGGCCCATCGTGGCGACGCGACGCGTTGTGACCGGTCGTTAAATAACTGTCGGACTATCCGAGTCATCAGGCGCGCGGATCGATATTTTGGCAAAGAAGAAGAGAGAATGAGATTGAACGCTTCGTTGGTTACACGTGTTCTACCGCCCCTTCTCCAGGGGTGTCTGCCTTCTCTAGGGTTTAGGGTCTACACCAGCCGCCGTCGATTTAGCCGTTTCCTCCACCGAATCCTTAGATTCACTCTCTTCAGAATTCCAATCCTCCTCCACGGAGTAGTCATCCTCGGCGTACCAAGCGTCGCCTTCCTTCAATTCTTTCTCAACCAAATCCGAAACGAGCTTCGATAAATCGGCGACGTCAATCTTCCCGTCGTCATCCACCGTCAACTCAGCCAATATCAACCGCAAGTCCTCCTCCCCCTCGTCGTCCAGCGCGTCTTTTAGCATCTCCTTTACGTTTATCAACTCCTCGGGGGATATCTTTCCGTCGCCGTCCGCGTCCAGGACTTTGAACTTTTGGCCGATTTTCCCATCAGCAGCGTCCAAATCCTTTTTGACGTTGGCTAACATCTTGTTCACCCGGTCGTTCACCCGGTCGCACAGCTGCGCGTCGTAATTAGCGCGGAACCACCCTTTGTCACCCGAACCCTCTATCTCGGTCTCCTCGTCCTCGTCGGAGATTAATTCGAACGGGTCGGGCAGGCGTTCGACTTGATCGTCTGGAACGTCATTGACAGATTTCTCTTCGCCTTGTTCGTCTGGGATCAGCTCGCTAGCGTCCGCCAAACGCTCCTCCTCTTCCTCCAACACGAGTTGTGAACTCAGCTTATCCGTGCTTTCCTTGTTTTCCTGTTGCACGATAGGGTCTAACGATTCAAAAGCAACTCGGCTTGCTGCTTCAATCGCGGCGGCTTTGTCCAGGTCGCCCTCAGCGGCGACCGCGGCGGCGACCGCGGCGTCCCCGTCCAAAGAAGTCAGCTGTTTCTGCACCTGCCGCAGCCGCACGCCGTACATGTCCAGTTCTTTCCTGACTAAGGTGGTGAGCTCTTTGCGCTCCACGCCGAGTGCGGAGACCCCGGCCAACGCGGCGAGCAATCTAGAAAGTTTCGCAGCCCGTCGTGCCCTTTTCCCTTGCACCACGCTCTGCACTTCGTCCAACGAAACGGAATCAATGCCGGTGTCGAACGAACTCTTGGGTTTCTTCGCAGGTTTGGAGGAATCCTTTTTCGGGACAACGGAAGTATCGTCAGTCGTGGAAGGTGCATGAGTGATACCTTCAGAGCCAGACTGTCCACCAGACTCTCCTCCCAACGCGACAGCGTCTTCTGCCTTCTTCGCTTTCTCCTCCAGAAGCGCCTCTTCCTCCATCGCGCGTTCCAAGTTCTCCTCCTCGATGAGTTCCTCTTCCTGTTCCAGAAACTCGAGTTTGCGTTGGACTTGCTCCGCGCGGTCTTCCGAGACGAGCGCGCGTTCCTCCGTGACTGAAATGACAACCTCTTCGGGGAGGGTAGCAAGCGTCTCGCCGATGTCCTTCATCGCCGCGGCTTGGCGTTCCTTTGCGGCTAATTCGTCCGTGGCTTCGTCGGACCAGGAGACGTCACCGGCGCCGGATACGGTTTGCGTCGCAAGCTCTTCCTCGCGTCGGCCCTCCGTGGTGATGGTGAACGCTCTTGAAAGTACCAAAAGGCTCGGCGGGAGCTTCGCGTTGAGGGATAGCTCGAGCCAGTCGTTGATGTGCCGCTCTAGCAATTCGCGGTCGTTCGTATCCGCGCGCATACCCCTCGCTCGGCTTATGCTCTGAAGTTCACTCAAACTCAAACTCGACAAACCCTCTTTGTAAATTACCTTGTCGTCCGCCTTGAGCTCTTTCAGTTTGTCTTTCAGCTGGCGGCGCAAATAACTGTCAGTTCCGTAGGGTGACAGGCCCACGAATTTGCACATGTTCGTGAGCTGGCCGCGTGAGATGTGGTCCAGCGTGAACTCGTCCCCGAACAGACGGGAAAAACGGGTAATGTCATCATTAGTAACAGTCGCGTCGCCGGATCGCACTTTCTTCATAAAGTCGTACAACTTGTCGGCTTTTTCGCGCGTGTACCCGGACCTGGATTGCTTCAAACCTTTCGCCATAACCTTCACGGTGTCTTGAAGAAATCTAGCCACCTCTAATTTCGCCTTTAGTCTCTTTTTCAACTCTTCCTCGTGCTTTAATTCATCTCGAAAGGTGGTGGGCAACATCCCGGGGAACAGCTTAATCGCGACTGGTAAAAACACCTCCATGAATGGAATCAAGATGAACGCTGCGAATGGCACTAGGCGGAAAACATCCGCGGTGGTCCGGGTCATCTGTCGTCGTTCACGTCGCGTCAAAGGTTGCCCCCGCAGTGTCTTAAACAACAGCCGCGTCGCAATCTTAATCTCCACCCAGAGCAGTTTAGTACCCGCCCAGTAGTGTTTCATCTCGTCTTTGAAGTGGGAGTAGCCGTAGGCGATTGCGGTGCGCCACTCATCTTTTGACATTTTAGTTAGGCTCACCGTCCACGGCCCCAAACTTATGACGTAATTAAACGCACTCACCGCTTTGTTCCAGGTTGATACGGCTTGCTTGATCTGTCGTTCTAAATGGAGGCGGTCTATTTCTGCTTTCGCCCGGTCAAGCGCGTGCAAATCGACCTTTAGATCTTCATCCGACGTTGCATCTGAAATGATCGATGGCGTCATGTCTGTGCCTGCTCCTTTCGCCTGCTCCTTCGTTCCGTCCTTTCCGCTGTCCTTTCCAGTGCCGGTGCCTAATGGGAACGGTGGTGTGTTTGACGTGGACGTGCTCAGCTCGGGGACTGGGCTGGACGCGTATCCGCGGCGCTCTATGCGTCTGTCCACCCCGAACGCTGACGCGGCGAAGCCTCGGGAATGAAATGAATCCAAGGGGCGCCCAATGCGGGTCACACCTCTTTGCGAGCATGCCTGCCACGCCACACTTTGGGTTTCGAACGCAAGCGGGTGTGTTCCAATCGTTGTCGTGTCATCGAACTCACGCGTGTGAATCGGTACATCTGCATCCAAGCCTACCAGCACCCCCGTACTCACCAGCGACGTTACCGGAATATCTCCCGGGCGCACAGACGAGCGCCCACCTCGGTTCGATGCATCTTCCTCGCTCCACGCCGAGGAGAAATCCGCGGCGAGAAGCTCACGGGCGCGCTCCGGCCTACGACCGGCGCGCAACCTCGCGCGCAACATCCCGGCGGTCGCGCGTCGCAGAGTGCTGGGTTACGAGCACGGCACCGTCGGCAACGAGGATCGAATCTCTCTGTGGACACTCGAAAAAAGACGCCCGTTTTTCGGTTTCAAATGCTTGCGGTGAGGGTCAATTCCACGTCTCATCGAGTGCACAGCGCTTCTCTTGAAAGTGATCAAGGGTCAAACACAACTCGGACGATGTGAAAAAAAGTGTCGCTGGCGGCGGAGCGAAAAAAGAAACAATCACGGCGGCCGCCCCCCCGTACTTCGGAACGCGCGCCCGACTCAGCGCGTACTACGACGCCATGGCGACGTTTCTGTTGTACGAATCCGCCTCCGGCTATGCCCTCTTCGAAGGTTTAGACATGGACGAGATCGGCCAAACCGCTGAGGCGGTGCAAGAGACCATCACGTACGTGACGGCTGCAAGCCCCTTTTCAATGCAGGCGGGGGGAATTTTGCCAAACGTCGGACTCCCCCCACCTCGTGCGCGCGAAGCTAGACCCAATAAAAACCCGATCGCACGTCCACGGATGACACCCTATACGTGTCTCGCCACAAGAATGGGTGTCATCTCCCCGCGCGTGACCCGCACAACCTCCAACCCTCTTGATTGGCGACAGAGGGATGGAAAAAGCATCGAGCTTTTAGGTTTGTTTTTGGTCTTGAGTTATAACTCCTGAACCTGAGGGACAGTTTCACGAATCATAAATCTTCAGTCAATCGTCGCTAACCTTCCCCCCTTTCCAAACACAGTGACATGACCCGCTTCGGCAAGGTCGTCAAGCTGAAGGGCTTCAAGCCCTTTGTGAGCGCTGCGAACGCCTTGGGCGAGATCAACGCCATTTCCGAGAGCCAGTGTTCTGACGACTTGAAGAATTTTCTCACCATGAATCTTCCGAAGGTCAAGGATTCCTCGAAGGCCAAGTTCAAGCTAGGCGTCTCTGACCCTAAATTAGGCAACTCCATCGGCGAAGCGACTGATATTCCGTGCGTGTGCAACGACCACATCGGCGAGATCATTCGGGGTTGCCGGACGCACTTCTCACGGTTCATCAAAGGACTGAAGGACGGCGACTACGAAAAGGCGCAACTCGGTTTGGCGCATTCCTACTCCAGAGCCAAGGTCAAGTTCAACGTGAACAGAAGCGACAACATGATCATCAACGCTATTGCGTTGATTGACGTGTTGGACAAGGACATCAACACGTTCATCATGCGCGTCCGGGAGTGGTACGGGTGGCACTTTCCTGAATTGGTGAAGGTGATTGGGGACAACTACATGTACGCGAAGGTTGCCTTGGCGGTCAAGGACAAAGCTACTCTCACTAATGATGGATTGAAGATGCTCACCGAGATCACCAACGACGAGGAGAAGGCCAAGGAAGTTATTGAAGCGGCGAAAGCATCCATGGGCCAGGACATATCGCCCGTGGATTTGGTGAACATCGAAGCGTTCGCGAAAAGAGTCATCTCGTTGGCGGAGTACAGGAAGTCGCTGCACGAATACCTGGCGAACAAAATGACGGCGGTGCGTCTGTTTGCCCCTACAAAAATAAACGAGTGTTTTCTTTTCCCCTGGCATTTGTGATTTTCCTGATACCTGCCCGACCCGCCAAAAGTCTACCCCGCACACCATCCGTCTCGTGTTTATGATGATTATGATCACCTATCACAGACCTGAACTGAATATCCTTGATCGATACACTTCATGCACCACTCTGACACACGAGACGGTGGCGTCGCGGGGGACTTTTACACGATTTTCAACCTTCTTCTTTTGAGGGACTTGATTTGTTTGTCTGCATGTGTGTACAATGAAACTCACCTTATATACCCTCTTCATTCAATTTACCTAATAGGTCGCTCCTAACCTCGGCGCGTTGATCGGCGACATCGTGGGTGCGCGGTTGATTTCGCACGCGGGTTCTTTAACCAACCTCGCGAAGTACCCCGCGTCGACGGTTCAGATTCTTGGCGCGGAAAAAGCGCTGTTCAGGGCTTTGAAAACCAAAGGCAACACCCCGAAGTACGGCTTAATCTTCCACTCCTCGTTCATCGGCAAGGCGCACGCGAGGAACAAGGGTCGTATCTCACGATACCTCGCGAACAAGTGTTCCATTGCGTCGCGCATCGACTGTTTCAGCGACTTTCAAACCGACGCGTTTGGCCTCAAATTGAAGGAACAAGTCGAGGAGCGTCTTGAGTTCTACGACAAGGGCACGGCGCCTCGGAAAAACATCGCGATGATGCAAGCGGCGCTTGAAGCGGCTGGGCCGGAGTACGCTGCAGCGAACGGCGGGAGTGGCGGTAAGAAGCGCAAAGCCTCCAGTGGCGACGACGAGAAGACGCCCAAGAAGTCCAAGAAGGAGAAGAGCGAAAAGAAGGAGAAATCAGCGAAGAAGGAGAAGAGCACGAAGAAGGAGAAGAAGTAAATGCCAATCAGTGATGCGGGTGATGCGTCGTTTTGGGTGTACGTACTAGGGATGGGATACATGAACAGGGTTCAATGAATAAACACGAATACGTTCGATGTGATACCGCGCTCTTTTTATTCATGATACTGCGTTCACCTTTTATTACCAAAAGCTTGACTATCTACTTGCTATGTGCTATGTGCGTGTCTCGAGCTCGCTTCGTGATCCGCCCCGGCGTCGCCGAAAAGGTTTCGGTTGTCACGTCGGGCATCATACAGTAAGCGAGCGCGGACGCGAAAGAATGTCTATTTGTTGGCTTCGTCCCACTTCGCAATCGTCGCCGCGATGTGCGCCGCCATGGCGTTGGGCGTCGCCGCCGTGGTGAACCGCGTAACCTGCCTCCCATCCGGCGCCACGACGTATTTGTAAAAGTTCCACATGATGCCCCCTGATTTTGATTTGACTTTCAGGAAGTCGAACACTGGCGATGCACCGAAGCCGTTTACCTTACACTTTTTCATAACCGCGCCATCAAATCCTCTTCGCTTGCAAAACTCCGCTATTTGTGCATTACTCTTGGGTTCCTGCGCCCCGAACTGGTTACACGGGAACGCGATTATGACCAACTTATCACCGAACTGTTTTTTAAGCTCCTTAAACTCGTCGTAGTGACACCGTGTTTGGCCTCAGTAGGATGCGACGTTGCTCACCACGACGACTTTGCCTTTGTGCTGGCTGAAATCATGCGGCTGTTTGTGCACATCCAGCTCCCCGTGGAAGTCGAACAACGACTCGACCGAGGTCCTGGGAGGGAAGGAGAAAAAGGCGGAGAGGATGCCGGACACCATCGGGACGAACGCCGGGTCACGTAACCCGCAGTAGGTGGTGCCGGAGAAACAACAGCTCGGTGATGCCCGAAAAGCAACAGACTCGCGCGAGCGCGGAGTGCACGTGAACATTCGGAACTGTTGACGCGTGGACGGCTGAGAGTGAATCGGAGTGAATACCTGCGTATTCTTGCGAATACCTGCGAATACCGATTTCGGCCACAACTCACCATTAACTCAACGTTGCCACCATATATCCAGCCACAACTTGCGAAAATGTATCTAGCCCCGGCCGCCACACGCCACAGAAAAATGCGTTTAATATGCGATCATTTCGACACGCGCCTCACGACCACGCGCAAACGATGCCCCTCCCCGTCCCCGTAACTCTGCTCTCCGGTTTCCTCGGCGCGGGAAAGACCACCCTTTTAAAACGTATAGTGGAAAACGCAGGTGACGTGCGCATCGCGGTGGTGGTGAACGACGTCGCCGCTTTGAACATCGACTCAGCCCTAGTCCGGAACACCACGCGTGCGGTTCACTCGGAAGACACGGTGATTGAGTTACAGAACGGGTGCGTGTGCTGTACGTTACGCACGGACTTGGTCAAGGCGCTGGCGGACCTCGCGTCCGAGAACAAGTTCGACGTCATCGTGGTGGAAGCTAGTGGGGTTTCCGAACCGGAACAGATTGCGGAAACGTTCGGGATCGACCTGTGTTTGGAAGGGGCTAATGTGTGGGAAAAAAAACAACTCGCGGCGATGGTCAGATCGTTGAGAGGGGCGAAGACGCTTCAGCAAGTCGCCCGGCTAGATACGTGCATAACCGTAGTGGACGCGGGCGCTTTCTTGCGCGATTTCCAAAGCGCGGCTGATTTCAGTGAACGGTTCGGGACGAAAGACGACGGCGGCGAAGCCAGCGACGCGAACGGGGAAAGATTGGTATCCCAACTCCTCGTGGAGCAAATTGAGTTTGCGGACTTGATCGTGCTGAACAAGATCGACCTGGTTAACCGATCTGATTTGCTCAACATCGAGAACGCGATACACGCGCTGAACCCTAATGCAGAGATTATCAAAACAATCCGAGCCGGGCAATCCACCCCCCTCGGGATTCCAATCACGAAAGTCGTGTCAACGAACCGGTTTGATTTCGAGAAAGTTAAAAATGCCTCCGGCTGGCAGCGCGGGTTGAAGGATATCAACGACGTACGCGAAACCAAGGAATACGGTATTTGCTCGTTCGTTTATAGGTCCTTGACTCCGTTCCACCCACAAAGGTTACGCAACTTTCTGCATGAGTTCACCGCGGTGCTTGATTTGGAAGAAGGGAACGACGATGACGATTCAATCTTCTCAATGGACGCTGACCATATGGACGCCGACGACGCGACGCGCGTCGTCCCCGAAAACGCCATGGACCTTTCCCTGGATGCACGGACGGCTGAGGTGAATAGAAAGTTGGAAGCGTCCCAAAGGAAGTACGGCACCGTGTACCGAAGCAAGGGCTTCATCTGGATCGCGGGGAGGGACGACGTGTGCGGCGAGTGGGGGCACGCCGGCGCGGTGACGCAACTGGGGTGCGGCGGACCCTGGATGGGCTTGGTGCCGCAAGACATGTGGCCTGAAGAGGGCTCTGAGCAGAGAGACGCCATGGAGCGTGATTTCAGTAGCCCAGTGCTGTTAGACCGGCGGCAAGAGCTCGTGTTCATCGGGAAGCACATGAAAAAATGCGCGATAATGAGCGCGTTGGACAAGTGTCTCGTGACGAGCGTTGAAGCGTCGCGAGTTAGGGTCGACAATCAATCCCTGCGGCCAGAGGAGTGGAAACTGGGATTAAGAAACATCGTGTCCCCTGACATAGATCCGTTCCCGCAGTGGCCCACGCTGGGGGACATCTTCTGGGAGGGGGACCATGCGCACGACTACGGGCATGGACATCACCATCACTAACCGTGACTAGGAGCGTTTGTAAATATTTGAAGAATTGAGAGTGCAGTCTGCCGGTTTGAAATCTCGTCGTCGTCAAGTGCCGACTTAATCGTTGTTTTTCAAAGCCAACAACGGCAGCTCCAAGAATTAGACGCGGCGGCGCGTCGGTCGCGGGCGCGCGGTCTTTTCGTGTTGCCACCGGCGCGCGAGGGAAGAGGCGCGTCGCGATGGCGCCGTCTCGCGGACGTCCGCCGAAACCGCGGGCCTTCGCGTTCATCACCACATGCTTGGTCGTGTTGTCGCTGTTCCGTCCAACATCAGGGCAAGATGTGGACACGAACAGCACGAACGTGACTGACACTGGCAACGTGACGGGAACCCCGCCTCCGCCGGTCACGTCGGCACCTCCACCTGATGAGGCTACAATAGCTCCACCGCCACCGCCCTCGCGGCCTTCCATGGATACGCTGAAAGCGCTGGCCACAAAACGGGTTCAAACAATCGCGCGGTTCATGAAAACGGAAGATGAGTGCCCCGCCGCGTTGCTGGCGCCCCCCACGGTGACTGGTGCGTCTGACCGGCACTTCCTGTTACCCCCCGGCTGCACCTGGGGGCCCCTGTCCTTCGACCTGTCAACCATGAGTGACGAGGATTTCACCAGGGAAGACGTTCCAGAACCCGAACGGTTTTTAGAGGAGCTCGTGGTGGATTTCGAGTTGGTCGCGGTTCCGGATGCGAGTGCGTTAACATCAACCGACGTCGTGTTGATGGTCCCGACGGCTGCGGCAGACGAGCGCAGCGATGGCGGTTTGTCTTCGTCGTCTCTTCAAGTCGCGGTGAAGAGCTACATTCGGGTGTTACCCGCGCAAAGAACGAGCCCGACGTTGGTGGACACCACGACGGTTCCGTATAATGCAGTCGATCGTCTCCTAGCGGCGTTTGAAGATGACGCCATTACCACCACGGCTACCGCGAGTTCAGTCGCCGCAATTCTGACTCCAGACGCCCCAGGTACCTACGTCGTTTTAATAACCGCCGTGGATGCGTGCAACTCCACGTCGCACGCGTTTGTCAACGTCACCGCGTTGTGCTCGCACATGCCTCAACCGGTCGTGGGCAGTAACTCTTTAGGCGTTTCGCTGTGGGACCAAGCATCAGCGGCGAATTACGCGGACGACGCGCACCCGCTGGGGTGGTGGGCGCCGAGGGTGCTGGACGGAACGCAAACCCTCGCGAACGACCTGGACGAAGCGTACTACTTTAACCATAAACTGTGGGTGGATACGGAAATCTGGGGCGGCGATTCGAGTGCTGTTAATTTCTCATCTGACCTATCGACGCCGCTGAAATCCAGCGAAGTACAGACTTGGATCTGGTGGAACACAGCGCCTGTGTGGAACGTGGGTTATAGGGAGACAGATGGTTTTCTGTATCAGTGGCACATGACCAGCGCGCCTGAAGGAAGTAATGCGTGGCGGCGAAATTTCAACGACGACAACAGTACCGATGGAAATCCAACGTTGTTCACGGAAAGCGGCGCTTTGATAGTCCACGCGTCGGCTCCTGAAAATGGAGACACGCCGTTCGTGGACGACGCGTCGACGGTGTACGCGTCCTTCACCCCAGACGTGGTTGGAACGTTTGGGTTTCGGTTAGATGTCATGAATGTTTGTCACGCTGCGAGTGCTGCGTTCGTATCTTCATTCCAGTGCAACGCATCGCCAACTGGATTTTACGTCAATGTGACGTCCAAAAAGGAAAACAAACAGATGTGCTTAGCGCGCCGGACGGTCGAAGCGGCGGTAACGGACGCCGACGGCGACGACGTGTTCGTGCGGTGGTCACACGCGGTAGGGGGGGAGGGTTGGGGGGATGTTATTGAGGACATCGACGCAGCGATCGAGCTACCAAGTGACACGAGCGACGTATCAGTCAACGCGACATCCGGTAACTCGACCAACGGTACTGCCGTTGAGACGGCGACGGAGACGAAGACGGAAAGCACTGACAGCAACGCCACTGCGTCCAACGCGACGAGTAGTACCTCTGACAGTACCAGTACCAGCGTCACACCCGATACAGCTGTTACAACAGTAGACCTTCTACCTCCACAAACGTTCTCTGACGGTGTGACCTACACCGGCGCCAGACGCGCTTCAGGCGGCGCCGTTCTATCTTCCTACGTGGGAAACAAAACGTCGTTGCAACCCGACGTGCCCGGGGTGTACGCGCTTGTGGCGACGTTGACGGACGGGTGTACCGTGACCACGTCTGAGGTGTTTGTGGAAGTTGAGTGGGATGCTGATTGTGATGATTTGGGGTTGAATGCTGAGTCATCCTATACTGCAGTACCGATAATTGTTCTGATAGTGGTACTGTCGGTAGTCTGGTGGGTTTCGAAAAATCTCGCACATCACCCGCTGGATCCGAACGTTATTTTGCCAATCGCGAAACGGTTAAGAGAGTGGGAGCTGAGAAAAACCGCGGTGAAAAGGGCGCGGTTGCGTTTGGAGTACGAGATTGAGGTTGATATGGCGAAGGACAGCGGTACGTCCTTGATGGAGTACAATGACCGTGAACACACGAGACGCGCTATGCGCGCGTTGCGGAGGAGAGACCAGTGGGCGCAGAGTTTCGCGTCGACTGTTGCGTACGTAACAGGCGCCAGGGAAGAACAAAGCGCATTGGTTCCGGCGACGACGCACGTGTGGCGTTTGACCCGGTTCGTGTCCGTTTTCGCAGAAGCCAGTACGATCGCCAGTTTATCCTTCCTGGGAAACACCTCGCCCTGGTGGGGCCAAACTCTGGCCAAAGTGGGACGGGGTTTGTCGTTTCAGTTCAACGGAGATGCGATGTACTTGGTGAACGACGTTGGAGTCGTGGCGGTTTCAATCGCGGCGGTCGCTTCGATCGTACATTGGAGGTTTTCAGGTTTTACAGACCAGGAACTTACTGGTAATAGTACGAATAGAGAGCATGCGCGAACAGGCAAGGACACATCCCTTACACCCACTAAGCCTCCTTCAAGGAAGCTGTCGTCTACTTCAAAAAATGATGCCGAGGCTCGCGAAGCGAACACGCAACATTTCATCGCGACGTGGACAAAGCTCTGGGCGTCGTTTGTTCTGAACACTTTACCGTTCGTCATCTGGACCGTGGGTGAGCCGTTGATGGTTCCAATCGTGGCGTCTGCTGCGGCGTCCGTGACTTGTGTACATAGAGACCCAGCCGCGCCGTTCCCGCACCTCGCGAGGGACGCCGACTCGGCGTGCTACGGGACTGATGAAGCGGTTACCCGATTTTTTTCAGCCGTCATAGTTGCTGGGATTATCTTGCCGCTCGTCGCGGTGTACTTTGTTGTCTGCGTGGCTCCTACACTGGACCCAATCGCAGTGGAACAGCCGTTGCACGCGGTGTTCAGGATCACAGTCAAGTGGTTCCTCGCGATGTTCTGTGTTACACGGGGCGAGGGCGACATGACGCGCTGGGAGCCGAGAGGTGATTCGTACGGCGTACCATCGGGGATGCATAAAGGATATCCAACGGACAGCCACTTCGCGCGCGACGAAAGCCACCTCGCGATTTTAGCCATGTCCTGTTTCGCGTTGTACGCTATCAACTTCCAGGCGCAGCCCGTGCGAGGTGCTGGGGCGAGCGTCCGGTTGAACGCAGTGCGAGGTGCCGCACTGGCGTGTGCGTTCTGGAGTGGCACGTATGCGTTCTTCGTGACTACAAGAACGAGTCCACCAACAGCCACAGGTACAGTCACAATACCTATGGAAACGACAAACGCGGCTGTGCTGTTATTCATCACGCCGCTGTTTTTCTACCTAGGGTGGAGACACACTGTTTTACGAACGATAATTCACGCGTACCCCGATTTATCCCCTATGGAGATGCGGCGTGCGAAGGACCCGCGAGTCCGGGCGTTGGGGGTGTTAGCGAGCAACGAAACCGACGGCTTGTGCGGCGCGTTCGGAAACTGGGAGGGGCACCAGCAACACGCGTTGAACGTGATCGAACGCAAAAAGAAAAGGGGCATCGATTACTCGGCGGTTTCTGAACGATTAGGCGTCGATAGAACTCCTGGAGTTGGGTTACAAGGCTTGACTGATGAGGGTATAACCGACACCGCGGACGACGCGCTGGTGTGGCAAATCGTGATGCAGGTTTATTTCGTGGCAAGCGGGAGTGGGAAATATGGAGGGCTGCAGGATGAACGCGGCGAGGTCAATGGAGTGAAAAATAAGTCAAATGCGATTGATGACGTCAAGCGACATAAAATTGACTTTGATTCCAGTTCAAACACGTTACAAATTGACCCTTCCGTCCGGGTTCATTTCTGCGACGCGATATCCGCATTAGCCACCACGTCAAAAGGCGTCGGTTACGTACAGAAGCACTGCCTCGTGCCGCTGCTTCGGCGACTTCTGCTGGACGACGACACCACGAATGCTGTGGTCCGTTTGAAGGCCGCCGAGGCGATGCGAAACTTAGCTAAAACCAAACGAGGCGCGTCGTTACTTTGCCAATCGGACAACGACGCGTTTATCACGTCTATATACCAACGGCAAAGGGACTGGAGTCGAGTCCTGATCCACATTGAAAACAAGTGGGGGCGTGTGGTTTCTGATTTATCACGAATATACTACTACCTCGGGTTCGGAACCCAAAAGCCGGACGAGTTAACGTTCGCGCACCGAGACCGGTTCGACGCGCTCGTGGCGTGGAACGTGAGAAGGTGGCTCGACGACGGTCCGAGTGGTTTCCCTGTCACTAAAGGCGGAGGCGGTGATGACGACGGCCGGGGGTTCGGAGATTCAGAACGGTTATCAGTTTCGAAACGATTAAGCAATTCGGTAACTACCTTGTATGACCTTTTAGTCACAAAAGTGGTCGGAGACGAGTACGCATATCAACGGAAACTAAAGAGCAAAGAAAAAAGTTATCAAAAATACCAACAAATAAGGCGTGCGCGCGCCAAGCGAGGTGACATAACCACAAGCGAGTGTTTAAGCAGAACCGTCCGGGACCTTGATTGTGACGTCGCCATGGTCATTACCTGCATCAGAGCAGTTGGGGACTACCTCGACATGTTACGTGTGTTGCGAGGTAAGCCGGATCCACGGGTAGCTGAAAGAAGACTGCGGGACTTCGCGCGAAACGAACTAGGTCCTATTTGGCGCCCACAAGGTATAGTAGGGTACAGAACTTTATTCGAAGAATGGACCACGGTTGCCGATGACGACATTTTACTCCAAACCGTGCCAGGCGCCAGGGTTATGATGAAACGTTCGGAACTGGAAGCGAAAAAACAACCCTCCGAAAAAAAGAAATTCGACTTTGGCGAGTTCAAAGAGAAGGTAACCGACTGGTACGCGAACTTTTCAGTTCGCGAGAGCGTGTACAAGCCGTTCATGACGAAAGCGTTCGGGTTTACGTTTTTCAAAAAGGATAACGACGAGAGCGACGACGAGGTTGAGGGCGAGGACGACGATGACGACTCCGACGATGACAGCATGGTTTCCGTATCGGTGGACGGCGATTTGGACACAGGTCGGGACGATATTTTTTTGTTGGGTGATGATGACGGTCACTCAAACGCGAATATCGCCGTGTTTCACGACTTTGGGCGAACGAACTCTAGGTCAAATTCAAAAGACCCTACGCTGAAGTTCCGAGTTTCGCCCATGGACGCCGCGCTTGACGCGGGTGCTGAACGCGGCGCGCCCGGCTTGCTTGAAAGTTTAGTGGCGTGCACCGCGCACTCCTCGGCTCGCGTCAGAACCGCCGCGCACGAAGAGCTCCGGAGAGCGGCGCAACACGACGACGTCGCGACTATTGCGCGGCGCGCGCTTTTGTACGCCGTCGCGGTTGATTCCTCGAATGACTCGTTCGGTAGGGTACGCGCGCTTGAGTGGCTGAATTCGTTAGTTGTCGCCAGGTACCGCGTGTTAGCCGACGCCGCGGCGCTCGTAACGAAGGTGAACGCGGTGCTCGCTCGCCACACCGAGGAGCGCAGCGCGTCCCACTG
>MDSY01059335.1_pt1 | contig 22715 bp, 20 predicted proteins | sample 811131 | NCBI WGS metagenome assembly MDSY01 (sample SAMN05326643, study PRJNA326480) | marine metagenome | isolation source: seawater | place: Atlantic Ocean: South West | collected 2010 | reverse complement strand
TTATGGATATTAACATGCCAATTATGGGTGGCATAGAGGCTGTACAAAAAATTCGTTCAGGTGGGGGGCTAAATTCAAAAACATATATTGCTGGGCTAACTGCGCACGGAAGCGATGAGTTTGGCGTGGAAGCAGAACAAGCTGGCATGGATTGTTATTTCACAAAGCCAATACGTTTATTTACTTTGCGACAGATTATATCAGATGTTGTTACTAGTGGTCCTGATGGAACTATTGATGAGTTATCACCAGTTCTTAAAGAATTATTTGAAACTCTTGGCCGTGAGAAAGCCTTGGGAGTTGCGTGGATATTTTTTGAAGAATTGGAACAGTTTATTGATCAGTGGAATCAGGGTATTCTTTCGCATGATAATCATGCATTGGCGGAGGCTGCCCATAAAATAAAAGGTGCCGCAGCTATGTTGGGGCTAGAAATGTTAGAAACGACATTTGCTCAACTGGAAAGTGATGCTCGCAAAGATAATATCAGAGATTTAAATAATCGCATTCAAAGTCTTGAACATGTTGCAAAGCAGTCAGAAGCTATGTTTAATCATTATATTTCGTTGAATATAAAATAGGCCACCTAGGTAGTATGGCCTATTCTTTAGTATATTTTGAATTCTCCTTATTTTCTCTAATCTATCCAACCGCCATGCAGTTTATGTAGTTAGGGCCTGTCATAGTTATCTATAAGAATTATGTCTAGAGATGACCAATAAAAATACGATTATAACGATTAATTTATACATTACAGATAAGGATAGTGCTGAATGAAAAAACGAAAAGGTATTATTCTTGCTGGGGGATCGGGTACAAGACTTCATCCTGTTACTATGGGCGTATCGAAACAATTGTTGCCTGTTTACGATAAGCCAATGGTTTATTACCCACTAACTGTGCTCATGAGGGCCGGTATTCGTGAGATTATGATAATAACAACTCCTCATGATGCAGGTCAGTTTCAGCGTATTTTGGGTGATGGCAGTCAATGGGGCATATCACTACAATATAAAGTCCAGCCCAGCCCTGATGGGCTAGCGCAGGCATTTATTCTAGCTGAAGAATTTCTGGATGGTGCCCCTGCAGCACTTGTACTAGGAGATAATATTTTTTTTGGTCATGGTTTAAGTGCTCTCTTACAAAATGCTGATAAATTTAAAAGTGGTGCCACTGTCTTTGGTTACAAAGTGCCTGATCCGGAACGTTATGGAGTGTTGGGTTTCAATGCGGAAGGTGCAATGGAAAGCATTGTTGAAAAACCGAATGCGCCAGCCTCAAATTATGCGGTAACTGGACTTTATTTTGTTGATGAAACTGCACCTGAGCGCGCTAAAACTGTGCTGCCTTCGGCCCGTGGTGAACTGGAGATTACCAGTCTATTAGAAGACTATCTAAATGATGGTAAGCTTAGATTACAGAAGATGGAGGATGGATTTGCCTGGATGGATACTGGAACCCATGATAGTTTATTAGATGCTGGAAATTTTGTGCGCACGCTCACAGATCATCAGGGTCTGGATGTAGGATCACCAGATGAGCTGGCATTTGAAATGGGCTGGATTGGTGACGTCAAAATAAAGAGTTTCAAAGAAAATGATTTTTTAGCACAACCAACAAAATCAAATCTTTCAAAGTTTGAAGCTTCGAGCAATAATATAACAATCCTTCAAAATAAAATTAATAGCGACCGCCCAGCTCAGAGAGTTTCAAATAATTTAATAGAAAATTATTTATTTGGAACAAAAGGCAAAACTGGTTGAGTCTCAACTTAAAAAAGTCTGAAGTTGCGTGTCAATATGACCAAATTGCATGTTTCATAAAAGGAATTCAAAAGGCTAAATTTAATTGAATTATTATAATCCTATTGATGATACAAAATTAGGCCCAAACATTTTTGGGGGTGAAATTGATTTAGTTAAGCTCGGCAGCTCAATTTGGCGAGGTAAATGGTTTATAATGACATGTGTTCTTTTTTGTGTTGTTGCCGCTGAATTCTATCTCAGACAAATTGCCGTGCCGCTTTTTCCAGCAACTGTAAAAATTGCTTTAGAAGAGGGACAGCCTAAAAAAGTACTCACTGACATTGAAAGTATTAATTCTAATGGGCCAATAACAGATGAGGGCATAAACACTGAGCTTGAGATTTTAAGATCGGGCGATCTAATTGAAATACTTGTGGATACGCTTGAGCTCACCAACCAAGCTGCATTCAATAGGTACTTGAGAGAGCCTACACTTTTTGATCGAGTTAAATCACAACTTCTTGATCTCACCAGCGTAAAGATTGAAAAATCAAAATCAAAGATATCTCCTGAGAAAATTCGATCAAGTGTTATTGATGCAGTAAATAACTCTATAAAGTTTTCAAATACAAAGAATACGAGGGTTATCAATATTTTAGTCACGACCACCGAAGCTAACCTATCTGTTCTCTTAGCCGATACAATGGCAAATTTATATATTAAAAATCAGATTCAAGTAAAACTCGATAATCTAGAAAATGCAACAGAGTTTCTTTCCGTTCGTACATCTGAATTGAAATATGACTTTGAGGATTTAAAGACAGAATTGGCAAATTTTACTAGTAAATCAGAACTCGTTAACCTTGAAACTCTTCATGCGGAGGAGCTTCAGCTTCGTGATTTGCGAACACGCATATCTGAATTAAATGAGTTTACATTAGAAAAAACCAACATGCGCACACGGTTAAGATCTTTAAGAAAAGTTGGTAATCTTCAAGCACTTATTAATTTAGCAGACGATTTTCGCCTAAACCTTACAATTTCACAATATAGTAAAAACAAGATAACCATTGATAATCTGAATTTAGAAGTAGATCGCTTTATGTCTAATATCGAGACAGAGGCAGAGCGAGAGCGGAAACAATTATTGGCTCTTCAATTATCTGAGGCCCTCCTTGCGAAACAGATTGAGCGAAAATCTAAAGAACTGATTGTCCTCCAGCAACTTGAACGCGAGACTGAAGCAGCTCGCCTTCTCTACGAAAGCTTTTTTACACGTTTATTGGAAATGAATGTTCAAATAGGACTTGAAACGGCTGATGGGCGTATACTTTCAAAAGCAAAAAAAAATGGACTATCCAGTCCAATAAAAAGTCAAATTATTTTTAATTCTGTTATTATTGGATTGATGATTGGAGCAAGTCTTTTGTTAATTCGGGAAATGCGCTTTACGGGATTTCGATCTATAAATGAATTGCGTAATAACTTTAACCATAGCGTTCTAGGGTCCGTGCCGCTCATCCCCAAACTACATAGAAAGAACATCATTTCCTACCTCAAGAATAAACCCAACTCTGTAGTTTCGGAAGCAGTGCGTAATCTTCGCACATCGATCCTTATGTCTAACTTAGATAAAATGCCACAAGTTATTATGTTGACGTCTTCAATTCCCAAAGAGGGCAAATCAGTGCTTACTTATGCCCTTGCTCAGAACATGGTTGGCCTTAATAAAAGTGTTCTTTTAATCGAAGCTGACATCCGAAGGAGTGTTTCTTCCATTAATATTAATAGGAAGAATTCAGTTTCTCTACTTGATCTTTTAATAGGTAACAAGGAATTCAAAGATGTAAGCCCTTATATAGAGGAACTGGGTTTTGATATTCTAACAGCAACAAAGAGTAATCTGAATGCAGCTGATATTTTAGCATCTCAAAGCTTTTCTAAATTACTTTCTGAATTACGTGAACATTATGATTATATATTAATAGATTCTCCTCCTGTTCTTTCAGTGCCGGACGCTCGTGTGATAGGCGCCAATACTGATGCCAATATTTATATTGTTGAATGGAATAAGACAAATCGTTCGCAAGTTATTCAAGGACTTGAAATGCTTTCAAGCGTTGGTGTCAAAATAACTGGTCTCGTTCTGAACCAGATCGATCCAAATAAGATAAAAAGCTATGGTTATATAAGTCCATACGGATATACCGCATACGGATCTGAGTATTATGAAAGCTAAATACAGTCATCAGGATTTTTGTGGCGGTTTTGTACATTACTTGACCCAAAGCATGAGACACTTGAAAATTAGTAAGTTATTCATAAAAAAATTAGAAGGAAGTTTTATGAGACGCGCTTTATTAATCTTAATCTTGATTATTTTGACAGGATGTGATTTTGCCTATCAAGCCCTATCAGTACGCGAGAACGCCAGTGCGAATATTCAGATTATTCCTCTGACACCAGAGACAGTTTTGAAAGCTAATCAATCGTCATATGAGCCTAAAAAATGGCCAGAAATTTTCTCTTCTTATGACAAAAACTATATGCTGGACTCCGGAAATAGTGCTCTCAATGACCCAATTTTAGACCCTCAAAGACTTTCTGGCGTAATTGAATGGCGTTTGCCAGAATTTTCCCAACCACCGCCTTATCAAATCGGTGTCGGTGACGTCATAACGTTGAGTACGCCGATTGCAGACAGTTTAGTTGAGGCTCTTGATAGTATTCTTGCTTCGCAAAATAGTAGGCATATGTACACAGTTCAGGATAATGGAACTGTCTCCATCCCTGATATTGGACGTATCGTTATCGGGGGTCTCACACTTGAAGAAGTTGAGGACGCTGTATATCGAAAGTTCGTTGATGTGGGCATGGCTCCCTCATTCAGTATTGAAATTACAGAATTTAATTCTCAGAAGATTTCTGTAAGCGGAAACATAGTAACTCCTGGAATAGAGCCAATTTCAATTCAACCACTTTATCTTGATCAGGCAATATCTCAAAGAGGTGGTATAGCTATCAGTGATGTCTCATTTGTAGTCATCCGGCTTTACAGAGACGGCAATATCTACCAAATCTCAGGTCCCGAAATATATAGCCAAAATGGTCCTAATAGAATACTGCTTAGAGATGGTGACAAAATCGTTGTGGATATGACTAATGATTATGAAAATATTTTAGGGCTACGACAGCAAGCTAGAGCACATATTTTGCAAGAACTTGAAATGGAGTCAGAAGCAATGCAAAATCAAGCTGCAAGTATGCTTGCGAGAATTGAATATGGATCTATTGCAAGAGATTATGTTTATCTCATTGGAGAAGTGCAACAACAGTCTCGTTTTACACTTCCTTTTGAGAATCAGGCCTTCCTTGCAGATGCTCTTTTGAAAAGCGCTGGCGGTGTATCGTCTTTATCGGGGAATCCTAAACAAATCTACGTTCTCAGAGGGGCTTATCAATCAGAAAAACTAGAAAAAATTGTTGCTTTTCATTTAGATTCTACAAATGTTGCCAACTTCCTTCTTGCAACAAGCCTTGAGTTAAGGCCCAAAGATGTTGTTTTCATTGGGACACAACCAATCACTAACTGGAACCGTATAGTCAGTCAAATTATACCTTCGCTTGGACTTCCTAATTTAAATATTCCAAGCATTAGATAATAATCTTTTTGTGTAATAATCTAAGTTTAGTTATGATATTTACTTGACCCAGGAACCAATTATAGTTGGCAAGCTTGAATTGTTTTGGACATATTAAAAATACTTTTAAAATATATATTCACTATTTTATTGAAGGTATGTTTGTCAGTAATTATGTTCCATAATTATAGATATCTGATAAATGAAATATGTTTCATTTATTTGGGGAAGAGATATCAAGGAATATTAATCGCTTAATTTAAAAACTATACTCGTTGATGCAGCGCTAAAAATTTGATCACTCGTATTTAAATCTTTAAGAATCTTGCCTAGAGTTTAAATGGCATATTCTCTGGTTTTGCCTGTTTAACAGTACGAGTATATATCCTTAGGTATCAATACATATCCGTTGTGATAAATTGTATATTCATAATTTTTGCCTGCTACACAATCGCTTTATATTTTAAAAAGTTATTAACTGGCATGTAATTTACTATCAATGTTTACCATGGCTTTAATCTGTTTGAACTGAGATTTATGTTCGAACCCAATTGAAAAAAACAAAGTGCCATTCGGGCGGTCTTTGTGCGGTAGCTATTAAAATATAAACTTGTGATCATCACGATAGGTCTCAAGAATGTTCATCTCTAGATTGGAATAATTAAGTGCATAGATATAAATTAAACAAAAAATTTACACTTTGCAGGCTTAATGAAAGTAATTGTTGTGGAATTCTATTTGTTCATTGATGTGCGCAAGTGATTTGATAAACTCATATCGATTATCACCATGGTAAAGCTATTGCCTATAATTATTTTGGTTAATATTCCTGAGATGAATTCAGTGATGCTTTAACATCTTTAATTTAAAAACGTATACAATTAATAAAACAAAGTTATCGAAACGAATATGTATTAAACCTTGAAACAGTCTCTAAATATCAAAATTATACAAAATTTTGTTGGTGTATCTGGAATATATTTTTTTAGTATTCCGTTATTACTTTTGGTTAACATTGTGCTGACACGAACCTTGAGCGTTTCGGATTTTGGAGTTTTTAGCTTTGTTTTGTCATTTACATCAGTCCTTGCCATTCTGGTATCGGGTGGCTTACCAATGTTATTGACAAGAGAGATAGCTACCTACAAACAGAGTGAAAATTGGCCAGCCTATCGCGGTCTCGTTACGGCAGCTTATCGGTGGGTAGTATTGGCCAGCTTTACCTGTGCTTTAGCCGTTCTCATTTGGAATATTGCATTTGGAGTTTTACTCTCTCAGCACCTAATAATTCCCTTAATCCTGTTACCTATCATTGGGATGACCGCGATCCGCAATGGCATTTTTAAAGGGTTATGTCGTCCACTAATCTCTGAAGCACCTACTCAGATTTTTCAACCTGTTCTACTAATATTTGGGTATCTTATAATAGCGTACTTTGGGAAAAGCTCGGCAACGAATGCACTTTGGTGCTATTTTGCAGTGATCATGATAGTTTTTGGATTGGCCTCGATTATACTAAGATATGTTCAACCTGCTGAGGTAGGCGTAACTTACTCCGACATGACAGATCAAAAACGCTGGCGACAGGCCCTACTTCCCTTTATGATGATAAGTGCAGTTGCCCTGCTTAGTACACAGCTAGCAATCTTGATTTCTGGATCTATGGGACAGGATGAGGTTGTGGCTTATCTAAGGGTTGCAGAACGTGGATCGATGGTTATTATGATTCCTTTCCATATCTTATCATCAATCATTGGGCCGCATATGGTGGCTGCTATTAGATCCGAAAATATTTTAAAGCAAAGGGACATCGTGCGACAATCTTCCCGTATAATGTTCTTCACGTCACTACCTTTATTAATCGTCATTTTGCTATTTGGGGAGCAGATTCTTGGTCTACTCTTTGGTTCGCCATATGATGATAAATCTTACTTACCAATGGTTATAGTTTCGGTGGTTCAAATTTTTTCAGTCGCATTTGGCCATATCGGTTTGTTACTGGTAATGGGTGGTCATGAACGCCTCACTTTGGCCTCACAGTCTCTAGCTTTATTTGCCAATTTCGTATTTTGTATCCTACTAATTGGCCCATTTGGCGAATTGGGTGCGTCTATTGGGATTGCGATCGGTGTCATTGTATCCACCGTACTGAATGCATTATTGGTAAAACGCTATTTTGGCTTCATTCCAGGTATTCTTTTGCGGCAATCTTTCTCACGGAGACAATAATATTATGTTTCAAACTTTTACAATGATATACGGATAAATTAATTGAAAATGCAAAATTACAAAATTTCTATTGCAATGGCGACTTTTGAAGGTAGAAAATTTATAAAAAAACAATTTGAAAGTTTGTTGCAGCAGACCAGACTTCCAGACGAAATTATAATCTATGATGATGCTTCATCTGACGATACAGTTTCAATTTTGAAAGATCTAAAAAAACGTGCACCCTTTCGGGTTGAGATTATCCAAGGTAGTAAAAATTTAGGAGTTAATACTGCATTTGTCACAGCATTGGCAGCGTGCAATGGCACGTACATTTTTTTTTGTGATCAGGACGATGTTTGGGAACCTAAAAAAATTGAGATGATTGTAGCCACTTTTGATAGCAATCCAAATATCGCAATGGTATTTAGTAACGCCTCACAAATAAATGAGAACAACATAACTTTGCAAATGTCACTTTGGGAACAGATTAAGTTTAACAAGAAAAAAATTCGAAATTTCGAGCATAATCCGTTAGATCAGTTACTTAAGGGTGGCAACTTTATTTATGGCATGAGTGCTGCTTTTCGATTAGAAAGTATTAAGCAATTCAGTTCAATAATCAAACAAGATATTGGAATGACCCATGATACATGGTTCGCGCTACATGTCATAGGTGTCGGATGGAAAGGAGTTGCCCTTGACGAAAAGCTAGTACGCTATCGACGTCATGACTGGCAGAATACGAGCGTGAATAATATAAACAAAGTAGAAGGGATTCAGGCACGCAAAGAAGCTAGGAGGACACAGAATTTTATGCTCATTAAAGCGCTTGAGGAAGTAATGAATAATATATTGAATGCCACATATGTTCGTTCGAATAAATACAAACTAGAAACGGTGCGACAAATCTCTTTGAAGATCCAGCATTTGACCCTTCGAGAAAAGCTGCGGGATAGTCAAAATCCACTTTTGGGCCTGCGAGCTCTTGTATCAAAGGGATATTGGCAATTCGCTAAGGGCCCAGTAAGCGTATTACGCGATCTATGGGGATTATGAATCACCATATTGCGATTATATTAGAATCATATGATCATACTGCCTAAATGTATTAGAGGGTCCCATCCGTTTAATGAATTTCTTTGTGATATAGCAGTGCTTGGCGTGGAAGCAGTTGAAAGGGGAGGGCAAAGCTATGCTATTGTAGCTGCCCGATCCAACCCTAGGTGGTGGCTAATCCCGTTAGATAATCGGTGTGCAACTTCTGCTGGATTTGAAATGATCCAGCCGGTTAATCTTTTTGCCAAGCTTGCCAAGTTTGGGGCGCTGAAAGTTGCACAATTTGGACCGCATTGGTTGTTGGGTAAGGATACTTTGCTTTTATCGGGTTTGCCCGAATTAAGAGAAACATTTGATAGACGTGTATCATATTTGTCTTTTTTTACTGGAACTGATGGGCCACATCGAAAAACAACAATACAGTTAATGGATAGTGATGGCATGATCTTGGGTTATTGCAAAATGTCGCGCAAATCACATGTGCGCCAATACTTACGTAATGAAATGGATATGCTTGCCCGTGTTAAGTTTATGCGATTACTCTCTGCTGATATACCTAGTGTAACAGCCTTTCGTGATGAAGGTTCAGCAACATTATTATTTACTGACAGTTTAAAATCCGCCACTCACGTATCACCAAAAGCTCTGGGTAAAGATCATATAAACTTCTTGAATGAACTTCGCAGACATACTGAATACAATGGCGCTAGGATGTTGTTGGACGATCTTGCAACACAAACGAAGAATTTTGATAGTTCGCTTTCCAAAATGATGGGGCCCGAATGGATGTCTCGTTTGACAAGTATCGAGGTAAATCTGCGTCCTTATGCCGATAAGATACCATTATGCCTTTGCCATGGTGACTTCACGCCTTGGAATACTTTCTTACAGGATGGGCGTTTCTATGTATTTGACTGGGAATACGCTCGAGCTGACTTGCCAGTCGGCTTTGATCTTGTACATTTTATTCTAGCTACTATACCACCGTCCCATCAACTTAGAGAATTACCACAAGTACTGAAGAGATTGGCTAGCATACAATTTGGTTTTAATGAAGAAGCTGCCCGCAGGGCTTTGCTTCTTTCCCTTTACTGTCATGCCATATTTTACCTAAATCGTTTGACTGAATCACAAAGTACTTTATTAGATTGGAAAGAAGGCCCAGTGCGAGCTGCCTTGATCGACATTCTACTTGAAGCAAGTGGATCTTGCTCATGATTGAAACACAACAGCGTATTGGTGCAGTAGTCCTTGCTTATAACAGCTCAGAGGATTTGCTTAATTGCCTCATTGGATTACGGGCCCAGCAAGGAGTTAATTTACAGATCATCGTTGTTGATAACGCATCAAAACCTAATGAACGGTCGCGGCTGAAGGCTATCTTTCTTGAGGTTCTGCCTATGGGTATAATTCTGCCGGCAAATGGAACAATGGATGTTGACGCCTCGGCTGTTTTTCTTTGTAATGATATTAACTCTGGTTATTCAGCAGGTAATAATATAGGCGCGCGTTTTGCTGCTGCGTCAGGCTGTGAAGCGGTTTTAATTATTAATCCGGATGTGCGTATCGAAGATCCAGACTACCTAGTCGAACTAGTTGGCCTAATCACTGTAAATACCAAGACGGCCGTTGCTTGCTCAGCACTAACAAACCTTTTGGGTATACATGAAAATCCAATGATTGAACTTAGATTTTGGGAAGAGTTTTTCTGGCCTCTTCAAATGATAATTAAACGATTTTTTTATCGGCAGATTATAAGAAAACCATTATTTAGCAAGCCGCAGCGAGTTGAAAAAGTAAGCGGTGCATGTTTTCTGATCAGAACAGATTTTCTACTCCAAATTGACTACTTCGATGAGACAGTTTTTCTTGATTGTGAAGAAGCAATTCTTTCGGCTCAAGTGCAAAGAGCAGGCTGGAATATGATGATGGATCCACGCCGGCATGCACTGCATGCTCATTCTAGCATGGCTAAAGGGAACCAATACGATCTATATGTGATTTGGGCTAAGAGTCGGGGAAAATTCCATGCAACTTACAGTCAATATGGAGTGCTTCGGCAGGCCCTTTTGGCGGAGTCTCGCAGAATTATTTTAGTTTTAATTTGGTTAAAGATGATTTTGAAAAAACTGTTTAAAGCAGTTGTAAAATTCCTATAAGTATATGATATCACATTCGCTTGTAATTACTCCAAGATATTTCATCGCGTTTATTTTGGTTTCATACGCAATAGTATTGTCACCTTTTGTGGATACTGAGCAACGAAATTACCTAGCACTTATTGCCGCAATAATTGGTGGAGGTTTGTTTATACAGCTTAGGCTTTCTCATTCTAAACAGGCTTCATGGGCTTTTATTCTTTTTTCAATTATGACATTAAACGCTCTACTAATAAATGATATAGCTGATTTAGGCTCTGTGGCGCTTACTTTTACATACGCTACTGGGTACTTTGCAGTCGCTAGTCTCATGGATCTGGTTACAGATAAACGGACTTTTATAATGATGATAATGCGTAGGATAATTTTTGCCTTTACCATCCTGTCTTTGCTTCAACTAATAACCTCACTGGTGGGATTTCCAATCCCAAACCTGATGGCTACAAAAGGTCTTTGGAGCTATAACTCTTTATCGCATGAACCCTCACAGCTAGGCAGGGTAGTTGGGATTAGTATGTTATGTTACTTAGTAATGTCTCGCTTGCCAGGGGAGCCAGAAAAAACAAGGGTGCGCAATAAGCTAATTATTGCTTTTATTATTGCGATGATATTAAGTGGCAGCTCGCTGGCAGCAATTGCAATATTTGTGGTTTATTGGCTATCACGGCCCTTTCCTTGGGTTGTCTTTATTTTGATAGTTGGTGCTCTGTTGCAGCCACTATTTTTGATCCTTGACTTTGAAGTGCTTCAAAGATTCATTCTCTTATCTTCAAGTTTTGGTTCGTTTGAGCTTGATCAAGTTCTAGAAGCTGATCATAGCGGAGGTATTCGCTTAGCCCCTTTTTTGATTTATATTCGTGATATTATTGTAACAGAACCGGGTTTCTGGTTAGGATATGGAAATGAAGGTATAGTGCATTTTTTTCAAGGTAAAATCTCTGGATTACCATCAGATTACGCTGGTGCAGGTTTTCTGCCTGGCTTTGCAGTGGTTTACGGTATCTTGGCTTTTGCTCTTTTTGTATGGATTTTTGTTTTACGGCAAAATAATTGGACTACTATGCCTCTGATCGCATTCTGGTTAATATTTTTTACTAGTTCAGCTTTGAACACTCAGGTCTTCTGGTATGCTTTGATCATCATTAATGTTGCTTGGGCAGCCAGTCGTGATTTCACTCATCCATTTAAATGCACAAAATCATGAAAATTTTGATATCAGCTTATAGTTTTGAAACTGGTCGTGGTAGCGAAGGAGAAAACGGATGGCATACGGTTAATGAGCTGGCCAAAAAACATGAAGTGCGCGTGATCACCCGGGCCAACCTTCGCGCAATACACTTATCAAGCTTTGCTAAAACGCCAAAGCCTGAGGGATTAAATATTGAATATTTTGATCTGCCATGGATTTTTCGGTTCTTCAAGAAGGGAAAACGTGGCTTTCTCATCTACTACTATCTCTGGCAAATTGGTGTAGGTTTTCGGGCCCGAGTAATGCTTCGAAAGGAACCAGCTGACATATTACATCACTTGATTGGTAGTATGGACTGGATGCCTGCTGGTTTAGCATTTTGTTCAGGCCCTTTTATTTGGGGCCCAGTTGGCAGTGAAAACACCCATCCAATAATTCTGCAACATCAACCGTTACAATCACGAATAAAAGCCACGGCACGAGTTGCTGTAAGGTGGGGGTTAAGAACATTTGACCCATTAACACGTATAACAGGCGCTCGGGCAAGCGTCATTCTTACTCACACTCCCGATACCATACCAAAAAGATACGCAGATCGTCTAAAAACCTTCAGGCAGGCAGGTATTGCAAATCTTCCAAGTCTCGCCCGACCCAAAACTGATTTTATACGTAAATCTAAACTTAAGATTATTTATGCTGGTGAATTAAAAGACTGGAAAGGTGCTCAGATGGCACTTGATGCTAGTCTTGCATATTTCGAAAATGATTGCGCAGCAGAACTTGTAATAATTGGCGAAGGACCGCTCAGAAACAAGATGGAAAAAGTTACTAGAGCTCATCAAAACGGTAACCAAGTGAGCTTCCTCGGTAAAGTGCCAATGTTGCAGCTGATTGAAGAGCTGCATGAGGCAGATGTATTTCTCTATCCCAGCTTTCATCACGGCCTAGCAGTTGTTGTTTTGCAGGCAATGCTAACTGGTTTACCGATTATCTGCATAGAGGGCGATGCTATTGGCCGCACTATTGGCCAAGAAGCAGGAATCACTGTGCCACTCACTGAGGTAAAAACCCCTTCGGCCAGTCTTTCTGAAGCCATTTCCAAGTTGGCGCAAGACGAGCCATATAGGCAGGTGTTGGCTGCGGAAGCGCAAAGCATTGCACTTGAGTTTTATTCTTACAAAGCACTAGCCCGCCAACTAGAAGATGTTTACGAGGATGTGCTGTTTGGTTGAACGTACCCAAATTGCTGATATTGATATATATGATTTTTGGAATTGCTTAGACGAAATTCAGATTATGCGTGCATTTGCAGTAATAGCCATGTTAGTGGGATATCCCTTTATTTTATTTGTAGAACAGCCGCTTTATGGGGCTGTTTAATTGCGTTTGTTGTTGTATAAGACTGCGGAGGCCTGTGCATGATATTTCCTGAAGTATCCATTATCGTCTGTGCTTATAATGCGCAGGACTACATCTCAGAGACACTTGATAGCTTGATAACACAGACCTATGTCAATCTCGAAATTCTTATCATTGATGATGCTTCAACTGACGCAACGCCCAAGATTTGTCGAGACTATGCAGCTTACGACAGTAGGATACGAGTAACTACGCATTCTGAGAACTGGGGCCTCGCAAACGCTCGTAAGACTGGGGTGGCTGAGTCGAAGTACGAGTTAATCACTTTTATAGATGCTGATGACATTGCTATGCCTCAAATGATTGAGCAGTTAGTTAAGGCCTTGCTTGCTGATGATAATCGGCTTGGTGTATCTGCCTTTCGGATATATTTCAATAATGAACGCGACCTTGGAGTTCAGAAAGTTGGCCCAATAACTCGCTCAGAGTATATGTATTTATACAAAAATAAGAAGTTAATATTTCTCTCCTATCCTAACCTAGTACGCAAAACTGATGTGCTTGCGGTTGGAGGATACCGTGTTGACGTAATGAGCAATGATAAAGGAATCCGTTATGAGGATTTCTGCGAAGATCTAGATCTGTGGTGCCGGATGTCAGATTTGAGCGCGGACGGACGTTATTTCTTTACTCTTAAAGAACCTCTGTCGCGATACCGTAAATCTATTGATACCATGTCAACTAAGAACTTGATACACATGCAAAACAAGATGCGTTGGATAAAAGATTGCTTGCTTCGGCGCCGTCTAGGCCAGGCTGAACGTAGCTATGGGGATTTTCTCTCTTCGCGAACGGCTTTACAACGGTTAGGTGATTTTCGCAACGATCAGGCAGCGGGGTTCTACAAGAAAGCTGGTTTTGCCTATTCGAAGCGCAGCTTTCTTGGCATTGCATGGAACCTTTTTTTGACCTTCATGCTATCACCTAAACTAATCCTCCAGAAGATAGCCACACAAAAATTGAAAAAATGATATATTCTAAGACTAAGAGTGCCAAACTTCTTGAAGGTTACGCTCTTCGTGCGCTTTTTTCAGGGTTTAATAACAAAAAAATACGCTATGCAGTTTTGCGTAATTATGAAAAATTACCAGATAGAGCTGGTTCGCGTGACATAGATTTGCTAGTTCATCCCAAGGATATGGTGAAAGCCAAAAGCGTGATTTGCACCTTAGTCCGCGATATGGATCTGTTGATTTCTGATGTATTTGAAGATGATATGTTTTTTTCCATCTGGTTATTCAAGCGCCTTGACGAATGGCTTCCATTTACGCTCAGCATCGACCTTTTCCCAGGACGACGTATTTATGGCCAAGAACTGTATTCTGTCGAGGAAGCATTGGGCAAGACTCGTATTTATAATGGTATTCCTGTAGTACAAGAACACTTTGTTTATCTTGACAAAGTGCTTTATAATCTTGCCGTAGGGCAACCGACCCATAAAAAATATGATATACTTTTTGCAGATATTGTTAAGTCCAATCGCAAACTTATAATTGACACCTTGGCACCTTTCATCGGGCGCAACCATGCGCAATATCGTATAGATGCAACTGCAACTGGTATTGCTTCGAGCTTACCCTGTATGAACAGAAGAAAGCGTATACGCATGTTACTGAACGGATTGGTTCGCAGGCCAATATCAGTTCTTCGCGGACTTACATACTTCGTTGCATTTCGTCTACGGGATCAATGGAAATTGCGTGGTTTATTCCTTTCGATTAGTGGTCCGGACGGATCAGGTAAAACGACGCTCATTAATTTGGTTATCTCACAACTTGAGGATATCTATGGCAAAGATAATATTCACTATTCACATTTTCGGCCTACTTTGCTACCGCGTATTGCCAAAGTTGCCAAAAAGGTAAGGGCAGTCAAAACTGTTGACGAAAACTATAATCGACCGCATCGGGCTAAGCCTTCTGGTCGGCTTGGATCTCTGATGCGTTTGGGATATTACTGTCTGGATTACATATTTGGATACATGCGACACGTCCGGCCAGTTGTGATGCGGCGAGAAGTCATGCTGTTTGACCGCTATTATTATGATTTGATCGCTGATAGCTTCCGCAGTCGCATCTCCCTTCCCTTATATATTTTACGATTCATTCGATTGATATTGCCAATGCCACAATACGCTTTTTTCATTGATGTTGATCCGGAAGAGATCCATAATAGGAAACAAGAACTGACTATGGAACGCATCGTTTTCTTAAATAAGCGCTACGGCAATTTGTCAGATCGTGGGTGGCTAATCCGTACTGACAACAATGGAGAGCCCAAAATTGCGGCGGCAGCTATTGTGGATCATATCGTAGCTGACCGTGATGCTTGTGGCCGTAAGATTATTGGGTTATGAAACCAGATCTTAAGATCCAGCCAATTATCCTTGTTTATAGTTATGTGTTTGATGCTAAACCACAAGGTAAAGATACTCATATAGCTGGTATTTATGGTGCAGTTGTGTTCAGCATTCCTTCTCTTCGTATGAACAACTCTCATATAGTAGTAATCTTAGACGCCTCTTGTGACAGTTTGATCAAGTTAAATCCTGTGGAAAAAATATTTTCCTAATTTGCTGATGGATTATGCAATTTTGAAGCTAAACCTGAGATGTGGAGTGAAATGGGCGTGAATGCGACAAAAGTTTGTACAAGAATTTCGCTTAAAGCAGAAAATTGAGATAATGAAATTACTAATCGAATATTTTAAGTATCGACTGAGATGATTGTTTTTTGTCATCTGTTGAACGACAGATCTGGTAGCCCCACGGTGTTACGCTCAACGTTGGAAGCGCTGGGGGGTAACGAGGAAAACCTACTCTTCATTGGGTCACAGGGGCGTGGTGTGCTTGAACAAGCAAATGTACCTATTCGGCGTTACTGGTATCGTCGTAGTCACTATCGACTTGTGACACTGTTTACGTATCTTGCTAGCCAGTTATTTTTATATCGCGCGTTATCGAGAGCGAGTGAGATTACGGTTGATGCAACCATTTTTGTCAACACGTTAATGCCTTTTGGGGCAATGCTATGGGGTAGGCGCACGGGACGAAAGGTAATTGTGCATATTCATGAGGTTTCTATAACACCCAACCTTCTACGTCGCTTTCTGACGGAGTGTGCTTCTCGTTGTGCGGATCAATTGCTTTATGTATCACATGATCATTTTGATCGTTTATCGATCGTTCGTCCATCTTCCAAGATTGTTTTTAATCCAGTCAATCCAGTGTTCATTAAGGCAGCAAAAAACGTATGTTATGCTCCGCGACGATCAGGTGTGTTTGAGGTGTTAATGCTAGCTTCTTTACGAGGTTACAAAGGAATTGAAGAATTTATGGCTCTAGCGCGCGCTTTCCGTGATCGTGAAGATATATGGTTTACGTTAGTGTTAAATGCAGAGACTACAGAGGTAGCAACATTAAAGAAACGTTATCCTAATGCTAAAAATGTCAGCTTGTTACCACGCACTAATAATCCATGTGATTTTTATGCACGGGCAGATCTACTTGTGAACCTTAGCCGCACTGACCAGTGTATCGAGACTTTTGGTTTAACCTTGGTAGAGGCAATGACATTTGGATTGCCAGTGATTGCTCCTCCTGTTGGTGGTCCTGGAGAAATTGTTTCGGACGGGATTGAAGGCTATTGTATTGACTCGCGCGACAGCTCAGCACTTCAGGTGGCAGTTCTTGAATTGGCCGACAATCCATGCAGAACAATGAAGATGTCACAAGCTTCGTTGCAACGCGCAAAAGATTTTACTTACGATAACTATGCTAAAGCTTTGCATGATGCACTCAATGGTCGTGGTAAAATGATAGCAAAATGAAGATCGCAATCCTTGGTTCAGTTGGCGTGCCAGGCCGTTATGGAGGGTTTGAAACTCTAGCTGAGAATCTCGTTCATCATCATAAACACACAGCTCATAGTGCCAAGCTAACCATCTGGTGTTCAGGTAAAGAAATCTATGACCACCCCAATCATTTTGAAAGCGCAAGTTTACGTTATGTGAACCTTCGTGCAAATGGTATACAGAGTATTCTTTATGACATTATTGGTCTTTGGCAGGCGGTTACTTCTGGTCATGACCGTATCCTGCTTTTAGGAACATCAGGTGCATTGGCATTGCCGCTAATTAGGCTATTTAGTCGAGCTTACATATCCACAAATATAGGAGGAATCGAGTGGAAGCGAGAAAAGTGGGGTAGGTTAGGACGCTTGGTGTTACGTGCTTCAGAATGGGCTGCGGTGCGATTTTCACACAATGTGATAACTGATAATCAAGCCATTTCTGATTATATAAATAAAACTTACGGTATTGATACATACCTTATAGCCTATGGTGGTGATCACGCACTAGAATATGCTGGAGAAGCAGATTTAGTTACCAATCTTCCTGAACACTTTGCGCTAGGACTTTGTAGGATTGAGCCAGAAAATAATATACACATAATTCTTGAAACAATGGCCAAGATAGATACGCCACTCGTTTTTGTAGGGAATTGGGACAATAGCGTTTATGGGCGTGAACTAAAACTTCGTTATGGTAATCATCTAAATATGCACTTGCTTGATCAAGTCTATGACCATGCTGTTCTATATTCTTTGCGTTCACGAGCCTTGTTTTATATTCATGGCCATTCAGTTGGTGGTACCAATCCGGCTTTGGTTGAGATGATGCATTTTGGTATACCTATTTTTGCGCACGGCTGTGTATTTAATAGGCATAGTACTGAAGACAAAGCATACTATTTTGAGACATCAGAAGAGCTTACTGAGCTATTGCATAACCTCGACGCCAAAGAGGCCGTTGGTGTCAGCACGGATATGCGCGAGATTGCACAACGCCGCTATGTTTGGGATGAAATTTCTAAGGATTATTTTATGCTTCTAGAAAGTGATTAAATAGACACGCAATGGAATTATGGCCAAACTAAAATTGTAAAATAGGTGAAGAAACGATGTATATAGAAGAAACAAAATTGACTGGAGTAAAGTTAGTAAAACCAAAACGATTTGATGATCACCGGGGGTTCTTTGCAGAGAGCTACAACCGTAGGGTGTATTCAAGACTGGGTATTGTTGCTGATTTTGTTCAGGAAAACTATTCGATGTCCAAATTAGCTGGTACGGTACGCGGTTTGCATTTTCAGGCGCCTCCTTCAGCCCAAGATAAACTGGTACGGTGTGGGCGGGGATCTATTTTTGATGTGGCTGTTGATATTCGAACTGGGAGTTCAACCTATGGGCAATGGGTTGGATATGAGTTGAGTGCGGAAAATGGTGCCCAGCTTTATATTCCGTCAGGTTTTGCACATGGTTTTGTCACTCTTGAGCCCAAAAGTGAGATTATCTATAAATGCAGCGATTATTATAATTTCAAAGCAGAAGGCTCTATACGATGGAACGACCCTAAGCTGGGCATTGAGTGGCCGCTGAGTGATGCTTCAATCATTAAAGTTAAAGATGCAAGAGCACCGATGCTTTCCGAGTTGAACAGCCCGTTTTATTTTGAAGAATAAACACATGAAAATTCTTATAACAGGCGGTGCAGGTTTTATTGGCTCTGCTGTGGTACGGTTGGCAATAGCACGCGGTTACAGCGTAGTGAATCTTGATGCGCTGACTTATGCCGCGAATTTGGCTAATGTGGCAATGGTCGCTCAAAGCCCCCTATACTTCCTAGAGCGCGTTGATATATGTAACAGAAACGCGTTGGATGCAGTTTTTAATATTCATCAACCAGATATTGTTTTGCATCTTGCGGCGGAGTCCCATGTTGATCGTTCAATCGATGGACCGGCTGATTTTATTAATACTAACATTATTGGCACCTTCAATATGTTGGAGGCAGCACGCAAATATTGGATAAAACAAGATAGGCCTGTTAGTTTTCGCTTTCAACATATTTCGACTGATGAGGTTTTTGGGTCATTGCTTGCTGACCCTACGGCAAAGTTCACAGAATCTACTCCCTACGATCCTCGCAGCCCTTATTCTGCTTCCAAAGCTGCATCAGACCATCTGGTGCGTGCTTGGTATAAAACCTATGGCTTGCCAGTGGTGCTGAGTAATTGCTCCAACAATTATGGCCCCTACCAGTTTCCAGAAAAGCTCATACCTTTGATCATTCTGAATGCATTGTCAGGAAAACCATTACCAATCTATGGCAACGGAAGTAATATTCGTGATTGGCTTTATGTGGAAGATCATGCTGATGCGCTGTTATTGTTGGCTACCAAAGGTGAAATTGGACGAAGTTATAACATTGGTGGTGAAAACGAACGCACTAATCTACAGCTAGTGAAAACAATTTGTAGCATACTTGACAGAATGCAGCCACTTGATGAAGGCAGTTATGCCAATCTGATTACCTTTGTCACAGACCGCCCTGGACATGACGCGCGATATGCGATTGATGCGAGCCGCATTCGTAAGGAATTTGGTTGGGAACCCTCGGTTAATGTGGAAGATGGTTTGGAACGCACAGTGCGCTGGTATCTTGAAAACAAAGATTGGTGGAGCCCACTGCTTGCACATAAGTTTGTTGGTCAGAGATTAGGAATTGCCAAATAAATGAACACAAGCCTTTCTTTTCTTTCAAAAGGCCGTGTTAATAATTTTAACTTAATTCGAATGCTAGCTGCTATTGGTGTACTCATTGCGCAGTCATTCCCACTTACCCTTGGAGGAGGCACAGGCGATTTGATTTCTAATTCATTTGGTGTAAAAATTAGAACATCGTCTCCATTTATTAATATCTTATGTTCTTTTCCTGTAGTATTAGTCTTCGCTACCTTTTCATGGCATATAGTAGAAAAGCCTGCATTATGCTGGAAAATATTGGGTAAAGTAAAAAGCTAAATGTTCTCCAAAAATAATCAAATCCTTGTTTTTGGTCGCACGGGGCAGGTTGCAATGGAGATACAACACTTAGCCCAAGTTCAAGCATTGGGTCGAGATATAGCTGATTTATCATATCCTGATTCATGTATTTCTGCTATAAATACTCTTCGACCCCGCGCAGTAATCAATGCAGCAGCATTTACTTCCGTCGACAGGTGTGAGGAAGAAAAGGAGTTAGCATTGACCATCAACAGTGCGGCTCCAACTGCTATGGCTCAAGCCTGCGCCATGTTAAACATACCCTTAGTGCACATCTCGTCTGATTATGTGTTTGATGGTTTAGGTAGTCGGCCATTTTCCCCGCAAGATGCCACCGCTCCACAAAACGTTTATGGCCAAAGTAAATTAGGAGGTGAACAAGGAATTTCAGAGTCAGGTTGTAACTATGCAATATTGCGCACATCATGGGTCTTTTCCACTCATGGGTCCAATTTTGTTAAAAAAATATTACAAATTTCACAGAACTGTAATGAGCTAAATGTGATTGTGGATCAAGTCGGGGGGCCGACCTCAGCCAAGGCCATTGCAGCGGCCTGTCTAAAAATTGTAAATCAAATGCTAGTCAACCCTGGGAAATCTGGTATTTACCATTTCAGTGGCGCGCCAAATGTCAGTTGGTGCGATTTTGCTCGTGTGATATTGATGGAGGCGGGGCGTAAAGTCCAAGTAAATGGCGTCCTCACTTGCGATTACCCAACACCAGCCAGCAGACCTTTGAATTCGCGGCTTGATTGTAGTCTTACAGAACAAACATTTAATCTTATTCGGCCCAATTGGTGCCAGGACTTGGCAACTGTAATAAAAAAGTTAGAATTTTACTAATGACAGCAATAAATATTTCAAACATTAGATTGGTTTAGAGGTCTAGTAATAATATTTGTATTTTTAACTCATGTTGTAAAGTGTGATATGAATAAAAGTATTATTAAGTTTTTACTTCAGCTTTCAAAAATGGGACATTCTTTTTGTTTTCATTTTTGGATATCTGTTTTGGAATTTAAAAGATAGGTTCGAATTTGTTATTTATTTAGAAAGGCTTAATGCCCCAAGCTCTCATACGGTTTAAATTAAGTATATGTTACTATACTTTTTCATATTGGATTGTTAAATTAATTCAATTAAAAGGGTATATTAGAATAAATATTTTTTTGATTGGTTGATATCATTATTTCTAAAGTGTATTTAATTAAGAGTTGTATTAAGAGGCTGCCTGATGACATCTCGTGATAAAATATGGTATTTGGCTCAAACTAAACCGAACAGTGCCAAAATTGCAGAAATGAATCTCAATCGTCAAGATTTCCATACGTTCTTGCCAATGATAGAAGAGACAATCCGGCGTAATGGGAAATTTGTTGAAGTAAAACGACCCTTATTTTCGGGTTATATTTTTGTTGCAGTTGATACTGTACACACTTCATGGAACAAAATTAATTCAACTTATGGCATCTCGCGGCTAGTCAGTTTTAATGAAAAGCCATCTGTTGTTCCGCAAAGTTTAGTCTTCCAACTCATGCAGCATTTCCACACTAATACAAAATTACAACCACCCAATCAGTTTAAACCTGGTGATAATGTTGCCCTAATTTCTGGACCATTCGTGGACTTTGTAGCAGAGGTCGAAAAGACTACTTCGAACCAACGCGTTTGGCTGCTAATCGAGATTATGGGCAGCCAGACTAGGGTTGCGATTGGAGCAGATCATCTAAGAAATATTTATGGATAAATTTTTAAAAAGTGAAAAAATAAGACAAATGGCAATCAGTATCTTGGTTATCATAATATTCATCATAATTACATATGCATTATTATCTGTATCTACCCAACATAAAATTATTGCAATTGATAAAGTCTATCATTTTGCGGTATTTTTTTCCCTTTCGTTTTCTATTACATTAATAAGGCCGAGATTTGCAATTTGGGTGTTGTTTGGAGCTATGGTTTTGGGAGGTTTGATTGAATTATCTCAAACTTTTACTGCCCGTGAGGCCTCATGGGAAGATTTTATAGCAGATGTGACTGGTACAATTTTTGGGATAATGATTTCACGTTATATAGGATCTTGGCTTTTTGGACCAATTTAATTTCACACACAAAAGTCAAACCTATGATAAATAGTTTAATGTTTAAAAACTGTAATTGATGTTTTTAGATTTTATTGTGAATAGAGTTTTGCATTATTAAATGATTTTCTCAATCTTATTGAATATATTTCTTAATCCACAAAATAAAAATCCACTATTTAAGTTTTAAATTGAACAGATCATTGACTAGAACTTACTCCCTAAAGGCTGTATCTTTCATCTTTGCGACGGGTTGCCAGAAGTATTCAAGGATTGTGCGCTCACCTCGAATAATATCAACTTGAGCAATCATGCCTGGTACAATTG
>MDSY01056413.1_pt1 | contig 22727 bp, 24 predicted proteins | sample 811131 | NCBI WGS metagenome assembly MDSY01 (sample SAMN05326643, study PRJNA326480) | marine metagenome | isolation source: seawater | place: Atlantic Ocean: South West | collected 2010 | reverse complement strand
ATAATGAGGAAAAACCAGATCCAATTATGAAAACATTTTTATTCATTATTAAAATTTGTAGTGCGCACGAGAGGATTTGAACCTCCACGAGAAATTAATCTCACTAGGCCCTCAACCTAGCGCGTCTACCAATTCCGCCACGCGCGCAAAATTATGAAGTGACCTGGCTGGGGTTCGAACCCAGGACCCTCTCCTTAAAAGGGAGATGCTCTACCAGCTGAGCTACCAGGTCTTAGTGATTTGGCTGGGGTTCGAACCCAGGACCCTCTCCTTAAAAGGGAGATGCTCTACCAGCTGAGCTACCAAATCTTAATTAGATTTTAATGGCTGCAAATATAGGTTCAATAAATTTATTATTCAAAGAGATTTTCTTATAAATTTGTTGAATAATATATCTTTGATTTGAAAACTTCAAAACCACTAATAAACTATCCCATAATCATTCTTGGTTATATGGGTAGTGGTAAATCTTCAATTGCTAAAAATTTAGCAGAAAAATTAAAATTAAATTGGATTGACCTAGATAAAGAAATCGAAATAAGCGAGAATATGAAAATTTCTAATATTTTCAAATTTAAAGGTGAAATAGAATTTAGAAAAATCGAAAATAGAATTTTAATAGACGTTTTAAAATCCTCGAGTAAATCAGTAATTTCTTTAGGAGGAGGAACTCCATGTTATTACAATAATATGGAGCTAATCAACAAAAGCTCTAAAAATATTTTTTATATAAATACATCAAATAAAATTCTATCTCAAAGACTTTATAAAGATAGAATGAACAGACCAATTATTTCTCAAATAGATTCATTAAACAGTATGCAAGAATTTGTCTCTAAGCATCTTTTTGAAAGAATCAGTTTTTATAATATGTCCAATTATAAAATAAATTCAAACAATAAAAATATAAATGCAATTTCAAAAAAAATTATTGAAATTATCAATCAATAAAAGCATGAGATTTATTTTTATTAAAAACTACATTCACATTTTCTTCTATAGAAGTTGATAATGATATGCCTTTAAAATCAATTTTAATAGGAAACTTTTTATGATTTCGGTCTACAAGAACAACAGTATTAAAATTTGATAATGGAATATCTAATATAAATTTAACACTATAAAGAAGGGTTCTTCCAGAATTAAGTACATCATCGATTAAAACAATTGATTTATTTTTCATTTTACTTAAATCAAAATTAAGCTCTGGATTTTTAAGAGGATATTTTTTGTTGATTTTCAAAGCACACAACTTAATAACAGAATTAGAAATTAGTTTAAGCTCTTTATTTATTAATTCAGCCAAAGTATATCCGTTTTTCTGAACTCCTATTAAAAAAATATGTGACTCATTATTATTTTTCTCGTGAATTTGAAAGGCTATCCTTTTAACGATTTTATTAATTTGATCTTGATTTAATATTTTATTTTTTTTATTCAATTTTATTATATGTATGTTAAATATAGTTATTCATTTAAATATTGATTTAAATCTCTTCTGTCTTTTTTGGTTGGTTTACCATCAAATTTAAAATTATTTTTGTTAGATCTTATTGTTTCTTTTTTTTCTAATTCAGAAATTGGAGTTACATTTTTTATATATAGATCGACTATTTTGGCGCCAACTCTAGATTTTGGTAAATCTTTAATTTCATATTGATTTAAAATTTGATTTTTCCTGACAGAAATACTCATTTTAGGATAAACTTCTGAGGAGGGTTTAAGAGATTTTAAATTCATTTTTACATGACCTTTTTTACATGCATTACCAGCAATAGTCCTGCTTTTAAAAATTCTGGAATACCATAAAAACTGATCAATTCTCATTTTGATAATATGTATGTAATAATATATCAAAAATATAAGAAAATTGTATCTTGCAACATATTTTTTATTTATGATAAAATTTTTTAGAATTCTTTTTTTTAATTTGTTTTTAATCACTCTTACATATTCATGTTCAAGGAGTTCTACAGATGATGTAGAAATTATTCCTCCAAATCCAGTTTCCTCACAATATATTTTAGAAAACGATTCAATTATAGAGTTTTTACAAACTCATTTTTATAATTATGATGCTTTTGAAACTTTAACTTCAGATGAATCTGTAGAATTGATAATAGATACTATTTCGGGTGATAATTCTTCTAAAATTGCATTATTTAATCAGGTTTCAACCATGACTGTTGAAATTGCGGACGAAAATGATGAAATGGTATCTCATAATTTATACTATATAATTAATAGGGAAGGTAAAGGTCCTAATCCAACTGTTGCTGATTCAGTTTTTGTTTCTTACAAAGGATTAACTCTTGGGAATGTAACTTTTGATTCAAGAAAAACCCCTTTGTGGTTAGACCAAACCTCAGTAGTTCGTGGATTTCAAGAGTTTACAGCATTACTTAAAAAAGGAGATATTATTTCAAACAACAATGGAACCTACTCATTTGATAATTTTGGAATAGGTATTGTTATTATGCCCTCTGGTTTAGGTTATTTTAATAATGCCACAAGTTCAATCCCCTCATATTCACCTTTAATTTTTCAAATCAATTTAAATACTTTAAGTACTGCCGATCATGATAATGACGGAATTGATTCCATAAATGAAGACTTGAACAATAATCATCTTTTCAATGATGATGATACTGATGAAGATAACACTCCAAACTATTTTGATTATGACGATGACGGTGATGGAGTTTCAACAAGAGATGAATGGAATATATATGGAAATGGCTTGATTAATGATACTGACTCTGATGGCATTCCCGACTATTTGGACTCAGATGATGATGGCGATGGAATATTAACTAAAGATGAATACGATAAAGATGGGGACGGAGTTGCAGATGACACTAATGATGATGGAACTCCAGACTATTTAGATAAAGATAATTAAAGGTAAAAAGACAAGGATAAAAGGTAAAGTCTTCCAGTTGATGTAATATATTGATTTTTTGTTCCGATAGATTCTCTCATGTAATTTATTTCATTTTTTTCAAAACCTCTTTCAGCTCTAAAATCAATTTCAAATCTTGAAAATTTTAGTCCTATTCCAAATTGTAAACCCACTCGATAATCATTTTTTAAATCCTCAATATTAATGTTTTTAAAATCAACATTTCTAATAAATTCAAACCTAGGTCCAGTAAATATACTTAGGTTTTTAAAAATTTTATATCCAAACATTAATGGGATATCCAATTTATTTTGTTTAAAGTCAGTTACAATGTTTTCAGTTCGAACTAAAACATAAGGAATGTCGTAGCTATTTTTAATTTTCGTATAATTTAATTCAGGTCTTAAAAAAAATTTTTGAACCGAAAGTTTTAAAAACACTCCAATGTGTTGTCCGTTTCTAGATTCAAAAATATTTATTTTATTGGAAATAGATTCGATATTTGCAGTAATATTTAGTTGGCTATTAAAATTAACACCTGCTTTTATGCCATAATCGAAGGATACTAATTGAGATGAAATACTAAATGGTAAAAGTATTATAATTAATAAAAATATATTTTTCAATTATCTTTTTCTTTTGATTACTTTGATGGCAGAATCTACAATTGCTTCATAATTTAAACCATATTTTTTCATTAACTGTGTGGGTGTGCCTGATTCTCCAAATGTATCATTAGTTGCTACAAATTCTTGTGGAACAGGATTATTTTTAACAAGTATTCTTGCCACACTTTCTCCTAACCCACCTAAAAAATTGTGTTCTTCAGCAGAAACAACACAACCAGTCTTATTTAAAGATTCTAATATTGATGATTGATCTAGGGGTTTTATTGTATGAATATTAATTACATCTGCACTAATGCCTTTTTTATTTAATATTTTACATGCTTCTAAAGCTTCCCACACTAAATGGCCTGTAGCTATAATAGTTACATCAGACCCTTTTTGAAGTTGGACAGCTTTACCAATTTCAAATTTTTGATCTGAAGGAGTAAAAACAGGTACTGCTGGTCTTCCAAAACGAAGATACACAGGTCCTTCATATTCTGCTATTGCAATAGTTGCCGCTTTAGTTTGATTATAATCACATGGATTAATAACAACCATCCCCGGGAGCATCTTCATTAGTCCAATATCCTCTAGAATTTGATGAGTAGCACCATCCTCACCCAAAGTGATTCCTGCATGAGAAGCACATATTTTTACATTTTTATTGGAATACGCGATTGATTGTCGTATTTGATCATAAACTCTTCCTGTAGAGAAGTTAGCAAAGGTTCCAGTAAAAGGAATTTTACCTCCAATAGTTAAGCCAGCAGCAATACCAATCATATTAGCTTCTGCTATTCCGATTTGAAAAAAACGTTCTGGGTTTTCATTAATGAATTCATTCATTTTTAAAGAACCAATAAGATCTGCACATAATGCAACTACATTTGGATTTGTTCTACCAAGTTCTGCTAATCCAGCTCCAAATCCACTTCTAGTATCTTTCTTGTCCTTATATGTATATATTTTCATTTTTTTAAGTTAGATTAATAATCTCCTAAAGTTTCTTTGTTTTGAGTTAATGCTGACGTCAATTGTTCATCGTTTGGAGCTTTTCCGTGCCATGCATGGGTATGCATCATAAAATCAACTCCATTACCCATCATAGTTTTAAGTAAAACGCATACAGGTTTTTTATTTCCTGTCATTGATTTTGCTTTTTTCATTCCTTCTAAAATTTCATTGATATTATTACCGTTTTCTATTTCTACAACGTTCCAGTCAAATGCTGTAAATTTATCTTTAAGACTGCCCATTGCCAAAACATCATTTGTTGCTCCGTCAATTTGTTTACCATTTAAATCTATTGTCGCAATTAGATTGTCAATTTTTTTCGCTGAGGCATACATTATTGCTTCCCAGTTCTGTCCTTCTTGAAGCTCTCCATCACCATGTAGTGTGTATATCAAGTTTGTATCGTTGTTTAATTTTTTAGCTTCAGCTGCTCCAATTGCTACTGAAAGTCCTTGCCCTAGTGAACCAGAAGCTATTCTTACACCAGGCAGACCTTCGTGAGTAGTTGGATGACCCTGAAGCCTTGAATTTAATAATCTAAAAGTATTTAATTCTTCTACATCAAAGTATCCAACTCTAGCTAATACACTATAAAAAACTGGAGAAATGTGACCGTTTGATAAAAAAAATAAATCTTCACCAATTCCGTTCATTTCAAAACCTTTATTACGATTCATTATAGTAAAATATAAAGAAACTAAAAATTCTGTGCATCCTAAAGATCCTCCGGGATGTCCAGAATTAACTTTATGAACCATTCTTAAAATATCTCGTCGAACTTGCATTACTAAATTATTTAGAGTGTCTGTTTGAACCATTTAATTTTAGTTTTTATTGATAAAATCAAAAATAGAATTATTAAACTGCTTTCAAAAATATATCTACCCTAATAAATTAGATATATTATTATTTGTTGATAAGCCATATTGAATGTTGATAATTAAATTATTTTTAAAACTATCAATTACTGTTTACATATAATTATCTTTATAAATTATGATTATATAATATGAAATTTGAATTAAAAGCTACTGATTTACAATCAAAAGCTAGGGCTGGAATTATAACAACTGATCACGGAATTATTAAAACACCTATTTTTATGCCAGTTGGCACTTCAGCTACTATAAAGGGTGTTCACCAAAGAGATGTTGAAAATGAAATTAACCCCGACGTAATTCTTGCGAACACATATCATTTATATCTACGTCCTGGTGAAAATATTATTGAAAAAGCAGGAGGAATACATAAGTTTATGAATTGGGATAGAAATATTTTAACCGACAGTGGAGGTTATCAGGTTTATTCTCTATCAAATAACAGGAAAATTAATGAAGAAGGAGTAGAATTTAAATCACATATTGATGGTTCTTATCATTTTTTTACACCTGAAAGAGCAATAAATATTCAAAAATCAATTGGTGCTGATATAATAATGGCTTTTGATGAATGCACTCCTTATCCATGTGAATTTAATTATGCTAAAAAATCTATGCAAATGACACATAGATGGCTTAAAAGATGCGTAAAGGAATTTAACAAATCCCCTTCATTATATGAATATACACAAACTTTATTTCCAATTGTACAAGGGAGTACATATAAAGATTTGAGAGCAGAATCTGCAGAATTTATATCTGGTATTGGAGCAAAGGGAAATGCAATTGGAGGTCTTTCTGTCGGTGAACCAGCTGAAGAAATGTATGGAATGACAGAAATAGTTTGTAACATACTTCCTAAGGAAAAGCCTAGGTATTTAATGGGAGTAGGTACACCAATAAATTTACTAGAAAATATAGCATTGGGAGTAGATATGTTTGATTGTGTTATGCCATCAAGAAATGCTAGAAATGGAATGTTGTTTACAGCAGATGGAACTATTAATATTAAAAATAAAAAATGGAAAGAAGATTTTAGTGTTATAGATTCTAATAACTATTCATTTGTTGATTTAAGTTATTCTAAGGCTTATTTAAAACATCTTTTTTCTACAAAAGAGGCTTTGGGTAGGCAAATTGCAACGATTCATAATTTAGCATTTTATTTATGGTTAGTAAAGGAATCTAGAAAACAAATTTTAAATGGGACATTTTTAAATTGGAAATCCAAAATGATTATAAGAATGAATAATAGATTATAAATTGAAAATATTAGATAAATACATAGTTTTTAAATACTTAAACACGTTTGTTGTGATGCTTGTACTTTTCATTCCAATAGGAATATTAGTAGATATTTCTGAGAAGATTGACAAATTCAAAGAGTTTGATGTTCCGCTACAAGAAATAGCAAGCTATTACTTAGATTTTGTATGGTATTTTGGAAATACTCTTTACCCTCTTTTTGTTTTTCTTTCAGTAATATGGTTTACTTCAAAAATCGCCAATAACTCAGAAATTATTGCAATTTTAAGTTCAGGTATTTCATTTAATAGATATTTAAGGCCATTTATGATTGCAGCATCTATAATAGCATTAATGGCTTTCTACTCTGGAATGTTTATTGTTCCTGAAAAAAATAAAAGTTTTAATGAATTTTCTTATAAATATTTAAAAAAAGGAAAAAAATCAAGAGAAACTTCAAAAATATACAAACAAGTTGATAAAAATGATTTTGTATATGTTAGTAGCTACAATCCTACAAGAGAGCTTGCTTATGATTTTTCTTATGAGCATTTTAATAAAAACAATTTAGAATTTAAAATAACTGCAAGAAATATAAGATGGATTAAAGAAGATAGTATATATAGGTTAACCGATTATTTCAAAAGAACCTTTGAAGGAGATATGCAATTTATCGAATCAAAAAAAATTTTAGACACCATTTTTTCTTTTAAAATAAACGAACTTTCCTCTCTAAATTATATGGCAGAAACTCAAAACTTTTTTGAATTAAATGAATTTATAAAACAAGAAAAAGAAAGTGGTTCTCCATTAATAAATAATCATTTATTAGTTAGGCACAAAAGATGGAGCCTTCCTTTATCTACATTTATTCTTACTTTATTAGCAGTTTCAGCTTCTTCATTCAAAAGAAGAGAAGGTATGGGGGTTAATCTTGCTTTTGGAATTATTACTGCTTTTACTTTCGTGTTTTTTGATAAATTCTTCTCTGTTATGGTTAGTAAATCTGGACTTTCACCTTTTTTGGGCGCATGGATTCCAAATATTATTTTTCTTTTATTAGCAATTTATTTTTTAAAATATGCAAAAAAATAAACTTAAAAGTTTAATTCATTTTCACTTCATTGTTTTTGTTTTCGGTTTCACCGCTATTTTGGGTTCTTTAATCTCCGTAGATTCTCTTAAATTAGTTTGGCATAGAATGTTAATAGCTTCTGTTTTTTTATTATTCTTAGCTCCTTTTTTTAAAAAAAAATTAAAAATTTCTAAAAACATTTTATTGAAATTATTGTTTTGTGGTTTAATAATTTCATTACATTGGATTTTTTTCTTTAAAGCTATTAAAGTATCTAATGTATCGATAACATTATCTATTTTATCATTGGGAGCTTTTATTACATCTTTTTTAGAACCCATTTTATATAATAGAAAAATAATTTTATATGAGGTTTTTTTAGGGCTTCTAGTTGTTATTGGAACTGCAATTATATTTAAGACTCAATTTCATTATTTGGAAGGAATTATTTATGCCTTTATTTCAGTAATTTTAAGTGTATTTTTCACATTGTTTAATGGAAAATTAGTTGGAAAAATTTCTTCTTTTACTATTTCTTTTTATGAACTTATAGGCGGTTTTATAACAGTCTCTTTATTGTTAATTATTAGTAATGACTTTAATACTGATCTATTTTATTTAAAAAGTAGTGACGTTTTATGGCTTTTCATATTGGGTACAGTATGTACCGCTTATGCATTTGTTATTTCTGTTGATGTAATGAAGCATTTGTCTCCATTTTCAATAATGCTTTCCATTAATATGGAACCTATTTATGGAATAGTTCTAGCAATTATCTTTTTAAACGAATCAGAGAATATGTCTTATGAATTTTATATCGGATTTTTATTAATATTTTTATCTGTAATTTTAAACGGAATTTTAAAGCTAAAACAAAAATAGATTTGTGTAAATTATTATTTTATATTTGATTTCAAAATTGTACTTTTTATGGAATATTTAGATTTTGAAACCCCTCTTAAAGACCTTGAAGACCAACTTACTGAATGTAAGTTGATTGGAGATAAAAGTGATATTGATGTTTCAGAAACTTGTAAAAAGTTGATTGATAAAATCCAGAAAACTAAAAAAGATATATATAAAAATATTTCTCCTTGGCAAAGAGTTCAATTGTCAAGACACCCATCTCGTCCTTATACATTGGATTATATTAAAGCTTTAACAAACGACACTTTTTTAGAACTTCATGGTGATAGAAATGTTAAAGACGACAAAGCAATGATTGGAGGTCTTGGAAAAATTAATGATCAAACTTTTATGTTTATTGGTCAGCAAAAAGGTTTTAATACTAAAACAAGACAATATAGGAATTTTGGAATGTCTAATCCAGAAGGTTACAGAAAAGCCTTAAGATTAATGAAATCAGCGGAGAAATTCAATATTCCAGTTTTAACTTTAATTGATACACCTGGAGCATATCCTGGATTGGAAGCTGAAGAAAGGGGTCAAGGAGAAGCAATAGCGAAGAATTTATTTGAAATGTTTCAACTAAAAACACAAATAATTTGTATTGTAATTGGAGAGGGTGCTTCTGGGGGTGCATTAGGTATAGGAATTGGAGATCATGTTATGATGTTGGAAAACACTTGGTACTCAGTAATTTCCCCAGAGTCCTGTTCTTCTATTTTGTGGAGAAGTTGGGATTATAAAGAAAAAGCTGCTGAAGCTTTAAAATTAACTCCAAATGACATGAAGAAAAATAATTTGATTGATAAAATTATTACTGAACCTGTAGGTGGGGCTCACAGAGATAGAAAAAAAACATTTTCTAATGTGAAGAGTGCTATTTTAAATTCTTTTAACTCTCTAAAAGAAAAAAAAATGTCTAATCTTTTAGATGAAAGAATGAATAAGTTTATTTCAATGGGAGTTTATAATTCTTAAATCTTTTAGATGTTAACATTTTTTTTTCTTTGTTAACAAATTATTGTTCGTTTTATATAAAATAATTTTAGCTAGAAAGCATTATGTTTTCTTAAGTTAGCTGTATGGAAAAAGCTAAACCTCTTTTTGAAAGAACAAACAAACAAACTCAAGTGGTTTCTTTTGAAAGAGGTAAAATCCCTCCACAAGCATTAGATTTAGAAGAGGTTGTTTTGGGTGCTATGATGATAGACAAGAAAGGTGTTGACGCAGTTATTGATATATTACATCCTAATGCTTTTTATAAAGAAGCACATCAATTTATTTTTGAATGTATAGTTAAGTTATTTGAGAATACTGAACCTATTGATTTACTTACTGTTTCGGCTAAACTAAGAAGCGAAGGTAAACTTGATAAAGCTGGTGGAGATTATTATTTAGTACAATTAACTCAGAAAGTTTCCTCATCTGCTCACATAGAATACCACGCAAGAATAATTCTTCAAAAATATATTCAGAGAAGTTTAATTAAAATATCGACTGAAATTATTGAAGATTCTTACGACGAAACTCAAGATGTTTTTAATCTTTTAGATTCAGCAGAATCTAAGTTATATGATGTTACTCAGGGAAATATTAAAAAATCTACTGAAACAGCTCAGAGTTTAGTAATTCAAGCTAAAAAAAAGATTGAAGAAATTTCAAATAAAGACGGTTTAAGTGGAGTTCCCTCTGGATTTTCTGATTTAGATAAACTCACTTCAGGTTGGCAACCTAGTGACTTAGTTATTATTGCAGCTAGACCAGGGATGGGTAAAACTGCTTTGACTCTATCTATGGCAAGAAACATGGCTGTAGCTCATAATATTCCAGTAGCTTTTTTTTCATTAGAAATGTCTTCAATTCAACTTATAACCAGATTAATTTCATCTGAGACCGGTTTATCCTCTGAAAAATTAAGAACTGGTAACTTAGAAAAGTTTGAATGGGAGCAGTTAAATGTAAAAGTTTCTGCATTAGAAAATGCTCCCCTATATATAGATGATACTCCCTCATTATCTATTTTTGATTTAAGAGCAAAAGCAAGAAGATTATCCTCTCAGTACGGTATTAAACTTATAGTAATTGATTATCTACAATTAATGACAGCTGGAGGAAGTAATAAAAATGGAAATAGGGAGCAAGAAATCTCTACAATTTCAAGAAACTTAAAAGCTTTAGCAAAAGAATTAAATGTTCCAGTTATAGCATTATCTCAGTTATCAAGAGCTGTTGAAACAAGAGGAGGAAGTAAAAGGCCTATTCTTTCTGATTTACGAGAATCTGGTGCAATCGAACAAGATGCAGATATAGTTTCGTTTATATATAGACCTGAATATTATAAAATAGATGAATGGGATGATGAGGAAAGAACACCATCAAGTGGGCAAGCAGAGCTTATAGTAGCCAAACATAGAAATGGTGGTTTAAGTAATATCAGACTTAAATTTGTTTCTAGTTTAGGTAAATTTGAGAACTTAGATAATTTTGACTCCCCTTTTGAATACCAGTCAAAGATTAATCAAGATAGTCCAAAAATTAATCCAGATCAAGCCTTTGAAAGTGGTAGTTACAGAGAAGAAGATGATGACATACCTTTTTAAGGGGACTTACTTTACTTTATTTATAATTTTGGTAAATGCTTCAGGGTTATTCATAGCTAAATCAGCAAGAACTTTTCTATTAATATTAATATTATTCTGCTTTAATTTACCCATAAGTTCAGAGTAAGATAAACCATGAAGTCTAGCTCCAGCATTTATTCTTGTTATCCATAAAGCTCTGAAAGTTCTTTTTTTATTTTTTCTGTCTCTGTAAGCATAGGTTAAACCTTTTTCAACAGCATTTTTGGCTACGGTCCAAACATTTTTTCTTCTTCCGAAATATCCTTTTGCTTGTTTGAGTATTTTTTTTCTCCTTTGTCTAGAAGCTACTGAATTTACTGATCTTGGCATAATTTAATTTTTAGATTAGGTATCATTTAAGAATTTTAAGACCTTTTTCTTGGTTAAACTTATTTGTTAAACCGTTATTTCAAACGTAATTGTTTTTTAATATTATCACTGTCACTTTCATGAACTAAAGTAGAATGTGTAAGAGCTAGTTTTCTCTTTTTGGATTTCTTTGTCAAAATGTGACTTTTGAAAGCATGTTTTCTTTTAATTTTCCCTGTTCCAGTTACTTTAAATCTCTTCTTAGCACTAGATTTTGTTTTCATTTTAGGCATAACTTCTAACTTCTAAATTAATTTATTTCTTTGGGGCCACAAACATAATCATTTTTTTTCCTTCCATAGTAGGTAAAGACTCAACTTTTCCATATTCTTCTAATTCTTGAGCTAATTTTAACAATAAAATTTGGCCTTTTTCTTTAAAAATTATAGACCTGCCTTTAAAAAATACAAATGCTTTGAGTTTTGCTCCTTCTTTAAGGAATTTTATTCCATGTTTTTTCTTAAACTCATAATCATGCTCATCTGTATTAGGACCAAACCTTATTTCTTTTACAATTACTTTTGTAGATTTTGATTTAATGATTTTTTCTCTCTTTTTTTGTTCATACAAGAACTTTTTGTATTCCATTATCTTACAAACAGGTGGAGTTGCCTTCGGAGATATTTCAACTAAATCTAACTCTAGCTCCTTTGCAAGTTCCAAGGCTTTGTTTAAGTTGTAAATTCCTACTTCAACGTTATTACCAACAAGTCTCAACTCATTAGTTTTAATATCCTCATTAATTTTATGTGGATTTTGCTTTATTATCCTAGCAGGTTGTCTGCTTCTTTTTCTACGAATTGCTATAGCTGTATATTTAAGTTAATTAAAAATCTTTTATTGTTTCAGTTACCATTTTAGAAATAAATTTTATTATTTCACTAATATTTTTTACACCAAAATCCTTTCCACCGTGTCCTCTTATCGAAAAGGTATTGTTTTTTTCTTCTTCGTCACCAATAATTATCATGAAAGGGATTTTTTCTAATTCTGCTTCTCTTATTTTTTTCCCAACAGTTTCATTTCTAGTATCAGCAAGTGCGCGAATTTCGTCATTTTCTAGTAATTTTAAAACTTTTTCAGTGAATTTTTTATGTTTTTCTCCTACAGGAATCAATATAATTTGATTAGAAGTCAACCATAATGGAAAATTTCCACCAGTATGCTCTATTAAAATTGCGATAAATCGTTCCATACTTCCAAATGGAGCTCTATGTATCATTACCGGTTGCTTAACTTTATTTTCTTTATCAACATAACTAAGCTCAAACCTTTCTGGAAGGTTATAATCTACCTGTATTGTACCTAATTGCCAGTCTCTTCCAATTGCATCTTTAACCATAAAGTCAAGTTTTGGACCATAAAAAGCTGCTTCTCCATATTCAATTTTGTAATCAATATTTTTTTCTTTAGTGGCATTTATAATAGCATTCTCTGCAGTTTCCCAAACATCATCAGTTCCTATATATTTTTCTTTATTATTTTTATCTCTCAAAGATACTTGTGCTGTAAAGTTTTCAAAACCTAGAGATTTAAAGACATACAACACAAGATCTATTACATTTTTAAATTCAGAGTTCAGTTGATCTTGTGTACAAAAAATATGAGCATCATCTTGTGTAAATCCCCTAACTCTTGTTAGGCCATGAAGTTCTCCACTTTGTTCATATCTATAAACTGTTCCAAACTCTGCATACCTTACAGGAAGTTCTTTATAACTCCACTGTTTTGCATTATACATTTCACAATGGTGGGGGCAATTCATAGGTTTTAATAAGAACTCTTCACCCTCAGCAGGTGTAGAAATAGGTTGAAAACTACTTTCTCCGTATTTTTGATAATGTCCTGAGGTTTCGTAAAGCTCTTTATTCCCAATATGAGGAGAAATTACTTGTTTATAACCTGCTTTTTTTTGAGCTTTTTTTAGAAAGGATTCTAATCTATCTCTTAATTCAGCTCCTTTAGGAAGCCAAAGTGGTAATCCTTGACCTACTTTACTTGAAAATGTAAATAATTCTAATTGCTTACCAATTTTTCTATGATCTCTTTTTTTTGCTTCCTCTAATAAATTTAGATGTTCTGTTAATTCCTTTTGTTTTGGGAAGGAAATTCCATACACTCTAGTTAATTGTTTTTTACTTTGGTCCGCTCTCCAATAAGCACCAGCGACACTCAATAACTTAACTGCTTTAATATAACCGGTATTTGGCAAGTGTCCTCCTCTGCATAAATCACTAAAATTATCATGACAACAAAAAGTTATTGTTCCATCCTCTAAATTCTGTATCAACTCTTTTTTATACTCGTTACCTTGTTTTTTGTAGTGATCTAAAGCGTCTTTTTTTGACTTTGATTCTATCTTAAATAAATGCTTTTCCCTCGATATTTCAATTATTCTTTTTTCAATTTTAGGAAAATCCTTCTCTGACATTGTATGGTTTCCAAAATCAACATCATAGTAAAATCCACTTGCAACAGCAGGACCAATTGTTAATTTTATACCTGGATAAAATTCTTCTAAAACTTGAGCTAGAACATGGGCAGAAGAATGCCAAAAAGCTTTTTTACCCTCTTGATCATTCCATGTGTAAAAAATAAGTTTTCCGCTTTCTGTAAGTTTAGTTGTTGTTTCAATTGTATTGTTATTGAATTTAGCAGAAATGATGTTTCTTGCTAATCCATCACTTATACTACAGGCAATTTCATATGGGGAAGTATTTATTTCATATGACCTTGTTGCTCCATCTGGAAAAGTAATTTCAATCATTATTTATGATAAATTATTGATACAAAGATAATATCATTGATTTACTTAACAACATTACTTTCTTTTTTTTTAAAAATAGAACCCATGATGTTTTTTAGCCCTTTTGTTCCAAAAAAAACAGAACAAATACATATAATTAAACTAAATATCAATACCCCTTCAAACCACGGGTGTTCTTGATTTTTAAAAGATTGAAAAAGTAGAGTAGGGCCAACAAACATTAGAAAAAGTGAAAAAAAAATATTTTTAACCCCTTTTTTAAAAAGATTAGATTCCATCATTATGTTTTTTAATAGCTTTTCTAACACTTTTATATTTTTTTAAAAGAATTAAAGCTTTGTTTTTTGAAATTCTGAGAGAATTCATTAACATTAAAGTTCCTCTGTTAATTAGTTTCTCATTTGAAAGTTGCATATCAACCATTTTATTTCCTTTGATACGGCCCAGTTTAATCATGATAGTACTAGAAATCATATTTAAAACTAACTTTTGAGCTGTACCAGCCTTCATTCTAGAGCTTCCTGTTATTACTTCTGGACCTACTACTAGTTCAATTGGGTATTTAGAAAGTAAAGATATTGGGCTATCAGGATTACATGTAATACAACCTGTCGGTATTTTATTTTTATTACAATTTTCTAATGCTCCCTTTACGTAAGGTGTAGTTCCTGAAGCAGCAATTCCAATAACGAAATCGTTAGAAGTGATATTATGTTTTAGTAAATCTTTCCAACCTTGCTTCAAATCATCTTCAGCATTTTCAAAACTTTTTCTTATTGCTTTATCTCCTCCAGCAATTATTCCCACTATTAAGTCTGGACTCACTCCAAAGGTTGGGGGGCATTCAGAGGCGTCTACTACACCTAACCTCCCACTAGTTCCTGATCCAATATAAAAAAGTCTTCCCTCGTTATTTAATTGATAAATTATTTTATCAATTAACTTTTTTATTTTAGGTATTACTTTTTTTACGGAAAATGCGACGGTTTGATCTTCTAAATTTATAATTTCTAAAAGTTGATCAATAGACTTTTTTTCCAAGTTATCATAATTAGAATCTGATTCTGTTATTTTTTCAAAACTCATTAATCATTTTTTAATCTGAAAATTTATCAGGAGCATCTTCTTTTGATAATCTAAAATAATCAAATTCCGAAACTCTGTAGAATCCTAAAGGAAATTTTTCAGGATTTGATTGGTTTGTGATATTTCCTCTAACAATTGCATTGGCAGAAGAAAATGGTCTGCCATTTTGCGCTCCAGCTTGAGCTGTTAAAATATTAAGATAATTAAAACCTTCTTCTGTTAATCCAGTCATTTCTATATAAACAAACTCATCATTTTTGAAATATTTTGTTTTATCAATAAAAAAAGAAAAAGTGAATTGATTTCCATTAGTAAAAAGGTCTCTTGACACTAAATAATCGTATGTATTTGCCTCTCCTTTTGGCCCAAATTTCCAAAGATTAAAATCACCAATTTCTTTTGGATCAGTAAATGTAATTAGTAATTCTATCTCATCTTTGTTGAGTGATTTTCTGTCTCCAAATACCACGGATTCAATACCTGAAATTTTTATTAGTTTTTCAGTTGAATAATAATTTTCATTCTCGAACTCAACAAAGAATTCATAATCTTCTTCAAAACTTATGTAATTGATTGTTTTTGTGTAATATTTATATTTAATATCATAATCTAAATTAATATTTCCATTTTTAGTTTTAATATAAACATTTGCATTTTCTATTATTGTATTGTTTTCTCTAAAATAAGGAGCAGTTTTATTCACTTTTACGATTGCAGTTGCAAAATTTTCATTAAGATTTTTGAAAATGGATGCATCGAAAACAATTCTTTCATTAGAATAATCTGTTTCTATAGTTATAACTTTTTCACAGCTACAAAAAAATAATATTAAGATGTATAAAAAATGTTTTTTCATTTAAAATTTAAAATTATATGATATACTTGGAATAATTCCGAAAATTGATAATTGAATTGCTTCATTTTTCAATGTTTTATCATTTTGTTTAAACGATATGGAATTTGCATTGTCCCTGTCATAGATATTATAAAAGCCAAATACCCATTCACTTTTATAATCTCTTTTTTTATTTTTATTAGGAATTAGAGTTAGAGATATATCAAGCCTATGGTAGTTTGGAAGTCTATTTGAATTACGCTTTCCATAATTTGGTATAATTAAATCCATGTAAGTATATTGTCCTGTAGGATAATTAATTGGTTGACCTGTTTGAAATATAAAATTAGTATTAAAGGTAAGTTTATCATTTAATTTAAAATTTGAAACAAAACTAAAATCGTGAGTTTTATCATAACCAGCGTTATACCAATTTCCTTTGTTAATTCCAGTTTCAATTGAATTTCTTCCAGTTGTTTTTTGTTCGGATTTAGAAATTGTATAAGCTAGCCAATAATTGTGTCTTCCTTCATTCTTTTTAAATAAAAACTCTAACCCATAAGCTCTGGCTTTTCCTGCTAATAAAACTCTTTCTACAGCTGCATTGGCAACTAAATCAGCTCCTGGAATATAATCGAGTCTATTTTTAATTTTTTTATAAAAAACTTCAGTTTCTAATTTATTACCTTTTTTTAATTTCGAGTGATAACCAAAAGCCAATTGATCTAATTGTTGTGGTTTTAAGTAAGGACCGCTGGGAGCCCAAATATCTAGTGGAGCAGGTGCATTGGTATTTGATATTAAATGAATATATTGATTTATTCTGTTATAGCTTGCCTTTATAGATTGATTTTTAAAATTATATGATAAATTAAATCGAGGTTCAATATTATAAAATGATTTAATGGTTTTTGAATCATTTGGGTTTTGGTATTCTCCAATTATTTCAGCTTCCTTATAAATACCAAGATCTTTATCAAAAATTACAGGGTTATTGTTTATATATCTGTTCAGTCCCTCTTGTTTAAATCTTAAAAATTGATTTACTCTAAAACCATACCTAAGAGATATTTTTGGAGAGGCTTTATGAACTACATCAAAATAAGCCGCATTCTCGAGAGCAAATTTTCTTTCAAGTTTTGTAAAATTAATACCTGATTGATTAATTGGACTAATAATACCAGGGTTAAACTCATAATAAATAGAATTTAATCCATAGTTGAATTGTATTTTATTGGAATAGTAATTTTTTAAATCAAATTTGATATTTAAATTTTTAATTCCCGAATTCCAATCAAACCCAACAAAGTTTAGTGTCAATCCGTAGTAGTAATCACTAAAAATTAAAGAAGTGTTAGAAAATGTTTTTTCATTAATTAAATGATTCCACCTTAAATTAAAAGTGGAATTTCCGTAAGTATTAGAAAATGTATTACTAAGTTTAAATTTATCTCTACCAAAGTATCCTGAAAAGTAAAGGGTGTTATTTTTATCTAGCTTATAATTTGATTTTGTATTAATGTCATAAAAATAGGCAACATTTTCAATGTCTGTAAATTTAAGAAAAAGGTGTGCGTAAGAACCTCTGGTTGCAATTAGATAAGATCCTTTGTCCTTTTTAATTGGACCTTCACCCAGTATTCTACTTGATATTATTCCAATCCCTCCACTTAACTTATGTTTTTTGCTATTCCCATCTTTTTGATATACGTCTAAGACCGAAGAAAGTCTTCCTCCATATGATGACGGTATACCTCCCTTGAATAGTTTAACTTCTTTAATTGCATCAGAATTAAAAATAGAAAAAAGACCAAATAAGTGTGATGAACTGTATATTATGGCTTCATCAAACAAAATTAAATTTTGATCTGCAGCACCGCCACGAACATTGAAACCCCCTGTTCCTTCCCCAGCATTTGATACTCCTGGAAGTAATTGAATAGTTTTTAATACATCAGATTCTCCAAATAAAACTGGTGTTTGTTTAATGGTTTGATTAGACAAGATATTTAAGCTCATTATAGGTTTTGTGATATCTATCTCTTCAATATCCTTCACTATTATAACTTCTTTTAAATTTTCAATATTTTCACTTAAAAAAAATGTGGTATTTATATTTTTTATTATGTTAATTTTTGTAGAAATGTTCTTATATCCTAAAGAACTTATTTGAATTTCATAGTTTCCTTTTGGAACTGTAATTGAAAAAAAACCATAAGTATTTGTAATTGTTCCTGCATTAATACTCGGAACGATAATGTTCGCTCCAATTATGGATTCATTACTATTTTCATCTAAAACATAGCCATTTATAGTGAAGTTTTCTTGTGAAAAGTTAATAATTGAGAAAAATAAAAATAGAAATTTTAACAATGATATTTTAAAGCGATACATTAACCAAATTTATTATGTATTTATATCTCCAATAATAATGCCATATAATTAGATTGAATTAAAATTATTTAAATTTTAATTCTAAGTTGGACTTAATACTGTCTAGAAATTCTTGAGTATTCAAATAGTTAGATCTGTTCAATTCTTTTCCATGTATCAAAACTGCTAGGTCTTTTGTCATTTTTCCACTTTCAACAGTCTTAATACAAACCGATTCGAGAGTATTACAAAAATTAATTAAATCATTATTTTTATCTAATTTTCCTCTGTGAGCTAAACCTCTAGTCCAAGCGAATATTGATGCTATAGGATTTGTAGAAGTTTCGTTTCCTTTTTTGTATTCTCTGTAATGTCTTGTTACAGTTCCGTGAGCAGCTTCAGCTTCCATTGTTTTACCATCTGGAGTGACTAGTGTAGATGTCATAAGTCCTAAAGAACCAAACCCTTGTGCAACAGTGTCAGATTGAACGTCTCCGTCATAATTTTTGCATGCCCAAACGAATCCTCCATTCCATTTCATAGCAGCAGCAACCATATCATCAATCAGCCTATGCTCATAAGTGATACCTGCTTCTTTAAATTTGCCCTCAAATTCTGTAGAAAATACTTCTTGGAATATGTCTTTAAACCTACCATCATAAGCTTTTAAAATGGTGTTTTTTGTAGACAAGTATAATGGCCATTTCTTGGTTAAAGCTTGATTCATACAAGATCTTGCAAAACCAAAAATAGAAGAATCTATATTGTACATACTCATTGCTACGCCATCTTCTTGAAAATCATAAACTTCCCAAGTTTTTACTTTTTCACCATTTTCAGGAGTAAAAGTCATAGTTAATTTTCCTTTTCCATGGGTAACAATGTCTGTAGCCTTATATTGGTCTCCAAAAGCATGTCTTCCAATACATATTGGCTTAATCCAACCTTGTACATATCTTGGGACATTACTCATTATAATAGGCTCTCTAAATACAGTTCCTCCAACAATATTTCTTATGGTTCCATTTGGAGATCTCCACATTTTCTTAAGTGTAAATTCTTTTACTCTGTCTTCATCGGGAGTGATTGTAGCACATTTTATACCTACGTGATACTTTTTAATAGCTTCTGCAGAATCAATAGTAACTTGATCATCGGTAAAATCTCTGTTTTTTACTCCTAAGTCATAGTATTTAATATCTAAATCTAAATAAGGAAGAATAAGTTTAGATTTGATGAAATCCCATATTATTCTAGTCATTTCATCTCCATCTAGCTCAACAACTGGATTTTTAACGATAATTTTTTTCATGAAAAGTTGTGAAATTATATTTTAATTTCTTTTATTCTAGCTTTTTTTCCTCTTAATTCTCTAAAATAATAGATTCTAGATCTTCTAACTTTACCTTTTTTATTAATTTCGATTTTTTGGATTGTTGGTAAGTTTATTGGAAAAATTCTTTCAATTCCTATGGTTCCAGACATTTTTCTAATAGTAAATGTTTTACTTAATCCAGTTCCTTTTATTTGAATTACAACTCCCTTAAAAAACTGGGTACGTACTTTTTCTCCTTCTCTAATTTCATAAAAAACTGTTATTGTATCCCCTGATTTGAAGTTCGGGATATCTTTTTTTGTAACAAATTCATCTTGAACGAATTTTACTAAAGATTCCATTTTGAAAGTATTTTAATTTGGTTGATACAACATTCACGATGATCGTCAGCGGTTATATCAAAACGAATGCAAATTTACTATTTTTTTTTCTATCAAAGAAATTTACTTAATTAAAAAAATTTGGACGAATTTTTTTGGTTCTTTCAATAGCTTTTTTCTCTCTCCATTCCTCAATTTTCTTTTTATTTCCAGAAAGTAAAATTTTAGGAACATTCGTGTTTTCAAACTTTGCAGGCCTAGTGTAAACTGGTGGAGCTAGTATTCCGTCCTGATAAGAATCAGTTAGAGCAGATGTTTCGTCTCCTAAGACACCAGGTATTAATCTGATTATAGAATCACATAATACTGCTGCAGGAAGTTCTCCACCTGAAAGAACGTAATCTCCTATAGAGATTTCCATTGTAACTAGTTTATCCCTAACTCTTTGATCAACCCCCTTGTAATGTCCACAAAGAATTATTAAGTTTCCCTCAATAGATAATTTATTTGCTGTTTTTTGATTTAATATTTCAGCATCTGGTGTCATGTATATAACTTCTTTATAATCCCTTTTCTTTTTTAAAGAATCAATACAATTTTTAATTGGTTCAATCATCATTACCATTCCCGATCCTCCCCCAAATTGATAATCATCAATTTGTTTTCTTTTACTTGTTGCATAATCTTTCAAATCATGAAAATGAATTTGAACTATTTTTTTTTCAATAGCTCTTTTCATAATAGAGGCATTAAAGGGACTTTCTATTAATTTGGGTAAAACACTTATTATATCTATTCTTATCATATTTTATTCAAATATCAACCTTTCTTTTTCTCCATTTGGACTAACAAAAGTTATTTGACTAATTTTCAATTCTTTTTCAAGTCTGGAGATATCAATAGTATTTTTAATTTCTTCTCCGTTGATTTCGGTCAAGATGTATCCTGGTGAAATACCCATCCTGTACAATGTATTATTTCTATGATTTAAAACTTTTACTCCGTTTTCTAAATTTAAAGTTTCTAGTTCCTCTTTTGATATATTTTTTAATTGCATCCCATAAAATTCAACGTTTTCATTTTTTTCTAAAGTAACTTTTAGTTTTAGCTTTTCATTATTTCTGATTATACCTACTAATATTACATCTCCAGGTCTTTTAGTACTTAAATATCCTGAGAGATCAGAAAATTTAGTTATTTCTAATTTATCTAAACTTAAAATAACATCTCCTTTTTTTATTCCAGCAAGAGCAGCACCCATTAATGGTTCAACATCATTCACATAAAAACCCTCAGTTAATGATATATTTAATTCATTAGCATTTCTTGAGTTTAATCCAAATCCAGTAACTCCTAGTAGTCCTTTTTGTACATTACCAAATTCAATTATATCTTCAAATATTTTTCTAGCAACATTGCTAGGAACGGCAAAAGAGTAGCCAACAAAACCACCAGTTCCACTAGTAATTGCTGTATTTATTCCAATTAAATCTCCTGTTGTATTAACAAGAGCTCCTCCGCTATTTCCAGAGTTAACAGCTGCATCTGTTTGAATAAATGATTGATTTTTAGAATCATAGTCATTCAAATCTCTAGACTTTGCACTTATAATTCCAGCTGTAACTGTTGATGTTAAATTATATGGATTTCCTACTGCTAGAACCCATTCTCCAATTTTAGTTTGATCGGAATCGGCAAATCTTATATATGGAAATGTTTCTTCGCTATCAATTTTTAGTACCGCAATATCTGCGACTTCATCGGTACCAATTAAATTTGCTTTATAGCTTTTATTATTATTTGTTGTTACTTCAATTGTAGTTGCATTTTCAATAACATGATTATTGGTTATTATGTAACCATCCTTAGAAATTATAACTCCAGAGCCCATTCCAACTCTAGTTCTATTGCCTGGGTTATTATTAAAATAATCCCAAACTGAAGAAGATCTCCTAGAACTGCTAGTATTCTTGACATGGACTACTGTATGAATTGTTTTTTCAGCAGCCACTGTAAAATCGATGTTAGAATTGGATTTTACAGATGAACTTGAATCATAAGATATGTTTACCATTTTATTTTCTGGTAATGATTCTTGGACCGTTTCATTATGATTAAAATTTAAATTGTGAATAAATAGTGCAATTACTCCACCAATAATAGAAATTGTCAAAGGGAAAATTATTTTTTTCATTTTATTAGAATTTTTATTCAAAATTAAATTTTTAAATTATAGAAAAATATATTTTAACTACATTTTAACAACATTTACTTTTTTTTATCTTCGCAAATAATTAACATGAAAATTAAATTTCAAAAATATCAAGGTACAGGAAATGATTTTATAATTATTGATAACACTGATTTATCTTTTCCATCTGAAAATATT
>MDSY01015291.1_pt1 | contig 22741 bp, 23 predicted proteins | sample 811131 | NCBI WGS metagenome assembly MDSY01 (sample SAMN05326643, study PRJNA326480) | marine metagenome | isolation source: seawater | place: Atlantic Ocean: South West | collected 2010 | reverse complement strand
ACTGGTTTATGTTTAATGACTTTATTAACATAAACAAGGAGAAATACTATGTGGACACAACCTCAAGCAACTGAAATGCGTTTTGGTTTTGAAGTAACTATGTACGTTTGTAATCGCTAATTTCATATGAAATTTAGATATCGCAAGAATACGGAAATTACTATTTGGCCGTTTCATAATTGGAAGTGTACTTGTCCAATTTGTTCAGCCAAATCTATTTAATTAACTTTTCTTTAAGGAGAAATATTATGTGGACAACACCAGCAGCTACAGAAATGCGTTTTGGTTTTGAAGTAACCATGTACGTAATGAATAAATAATTTTTTATTTATTTATATAAAAGCCCGATTTTTATCGGGCTTTTTTTATATTTAGATATAATGGCTTTATGAAGATAATCCTATTTACCTTATTGCTCATTTTTTCTGTCCAGTCATACGCTGATTGGTCTTTAATCTATAAAGATCCAACAATAAAATCAGAATATTTCGTGAATCTAAATAACTATAAAAGAAATAAGGACAAGGTAAGGGCATGGACATTAGAAAATTTTTCAAAGGTAGAACAAATTCTTGCTTTCAAGTATCGATCTGTTAAGAGTTATGTAGAGTTTGATTGTAAGGTTCCCCAGCTAAGGATTCTAGCCCATTCGCTTTATGAAGGAAATATGGGCAAAGGCAAAACGGTTTACTCAAATGGTAGCCCTTTAAAGTGGAAGAAAATTAGTCAAAATACTGTATTTTCAGGCTATGCCCAAGTTTTATGTGCCGAGTCAAATCAAGAATAATTTAATGTTAAATTAGAATGTAATTTGATTTATAGGAAGATATTTATTAAGAATTTTTTTAAAATCATCTTTTATTTTTTCAAGCATGTCTGAGGTATCTGCTTCGAAGCGTAAAACAATTACAGGCGTAGTATTTGATGCTCTCATTAATCCAAATCCATTTTTGTATTCAACCCGTAAGCCATCAATCATAATAATATCGATAGCATTTTCAAATTTTGCTTCCGTTTGAAGTTTTTTTATTAATTTATGTTGCTCTCCTTCATCAAGCTTAATATTAATTTCTGGTGTACTAAATCCCTTAGGAAGCGCTTCAAGAATCTCAGAAGGATTGTCATATTTACTTAAAATCTCTAGTAATCTTGCTCCGGCATATAATCCGTCATCAAAACCATACCAACGATCAGAAAAAAAAGTATGCCCACTCATCTCTCCAGCCAGCAGTGCAGATTCTTCTTTCATTTTTGCCTTGATTAAAGAATGTCCAGTTTTCCAGATCATTGGAGTACCACCTTTGTCTTTAATCCATTTGAATAAGTGCCGCGTAGATTTCACATCGAAAATAATAGTGGCTCCTGGATTGTTAATTAAAACATCTTCAGCGAATAACAAAAGTTGGCGGTCAGGATAAATAATCTCTCCCGACTTTGTAATAACACCAAGGCGGTCACCATCTCCATCAAAGGCTAAACCCAATTCACTATTTGTAGTTTTAAGACTTTCTTGAAGGTCAACTAGATTTTTTGGGTTCGAAGGATCAGGATGGTGATTAGGAAAGTTACCATTAACATCACAAAAAAGAGAATTTACTTTAACATTTAAACTAGAAAATAAATCTTCCGCACAGACTCCGGCCGCACCATTTCCACAGTCTATAGATATTGTCATTGGTCTTTCTAGATGAATAATTTCTTTTATTTTATTTAGATAATTATCTTTAATATCTTGATGGTAAAGTTCTCCTTTTCCAGTACTAAATTCTTTATCCAAAATACTCTGATATAAATATTGAATTTCGTCTGGTGAGAGAGTTACTCCATCTACCATCATCTTAATCCCATTATATTCAGGTGGGTTATGGCTACCGGTAATCATTACTCCAGAATGCGTCTCAAGGAGATGCGTAGAAAAATATAGCATTGGCGTTGTTACTAACCCAATATTAATAACGTCGATACCGGTTGAAAGTAGACCAGTTATTAATGCTTTGCTTAATTTTGGGCTTGATAGTCTTCCATCATATCCAACACATATTTTTCTTTGTTTTTTTTTGGAGGCATAACTACCTAGAGCTCGACCAATTTGTTCTACAGTTTTGATAGTCAGTGTCTTATCAACAATCCCTCTTATATCATAAGCCTTAAAAATATTCGGCTCAGGAAGGTTATTCATATTCATCTATCCATGCCAGCTGAATACCTTCGAGTATTCTTTCTCCACATTTACTATGGTCGTCATCAAATCCCTCTAACTTGATAACCCACTCGTATAAATCTGTAAAGCGAATAGTGCTAGGATCTAATTCTGGATTTAGGTCAAATAGTTTTTCTGCTATTTCTTGTGAGTCAGTCCACTTCATAGTTTTCCTTTTATTTTTTTATTTAAGAACTAAATAATAAAACTTAGCTCACACTAGTTAATACATAGAAATTATATTCTAGACTAAATCGTTACATAAAATTTAATGGTCTAGCCATGATAAAATAAATAATTACAATTTAAATAAAAAAATATACTTATGTTTAGTAAATCAGACTCACTAAAGAATATAGACCCAGAAATTTGGACACAAATTCTTAACGAAAATGAACGTCAGGAACAACATATTGAATTAATTGCTTCTGAAAACTATACAAGCCCTGCAGTTATGGAGGCTCAAGGTTCTCAGTTAACCAATAAATATGCTGAAGGGTACATTGGTAAAAGATTTTATGGTGGGTGTGAGTTTATTGATCAGGTTGAACAATTAGCAATAGATAGATTGAAAGAACTATATGGAGCTGAGTATGCTAATGTGCAGCCCCACTCAGGAAGCCAAGCTAATCAAGCTGTTTATTTTGCTATTTTGAAGCCTGGAGATACCATCATGGGAATGAATTTAGGCCATGGTGGTCATCTTACTCATGGTTCTCCTGCAAATTTGTCTGGAAAATTATTTAACATTGTTCCATATGGTTTAAATCAAAACGAGGAGATTGATTATGACGAAATGGAGAGATTAGCAATTGAGTCTAAACCCAAATTAATAATTGGTGGTGCATCAGCCTATGCTCTTCGTTTTGATTGGGAGAGAATGAGTCAAATTGCAAAGAAAGTAGGGGCCTATTTTATGGTGGATGTAGCTCATTATTCAGGATTGGTAGCAGGCCATGCTTACCCAAATCCAGTTCCATATGCAGATTTTGTTACTTCTACAACCCATAAGTCATTGCGGGGACCTCGCGGGGGCTTTATAATAGCAAAGCCTGAATTTGAGAAGATAATAAATTCCTTCGTATTTCCTGCTATTCAAGGTGGCCCATTAATGCATGTTATTGCTGCAAAAGCTATTGCTTTTAAAGAAGCGTTAAAACCAGAATTTAAAACATACCAAGCGCAAGTAATTAAAAATGCACAGGCAATGGTAACTTCGCTCCAAGCTCGAGGCTATAAAATTATATCGGGTCGAACTGAATCACACGTATTTTTAGTAGATTTAAGAAAGCAAAAATTAACTGGAAAAGCTGCAGACCTTCTTTTAGGTAAAGCGCATATAACAGTAAATAAAAATTCAATACCAAATGATCCAGAGAGTCCCTTTGTTACATCAGGAATTCGTTTAGGAACTCCAGCAATAACCACTAGAGGCTTTAAGGAGAAGGAATCTAAAATGGTGGCAGATTTTATTGCAGATGTATTAGATCAACCAGAAAATGAAAGCAATATAGAATTTATAAAAGGAAAAGTTAGCCAACTCACTAAACAATTTCCTGTCTATGGCTAATTATTTATGAAATGTCCATTTTGCTCAGAAGATGATACTCAAGTAATTGATTCACGAGTCAATGAGCAAGGTAATTCTATTAGGCGCAGACGGCGCTGTTCTAACTGTGAAAAAAGATTTACGACTTATGAGCATATAGAGCTATCTCTTCCACAAGTTGTAAAACAAGACGGAAAAAGAGAAGAGTTCAGTAGGGATAAATTATTACATTCATTTACAAGGGCACTTCACAAAAGACCTGTTCCGGTTGAATTTATCGATCAGGCTGTGGAAAGTATTGTAACTAAAATTTTAGCTAATGGTGAAAGGGAAATTTCCTCGAGAGATCTAGGGGCTCTAGTTATGTACGAATTAAAGAAATTGGATAAGGTAGCCTACATAAGATTTGCTTCAGTTTATAGAAGTTTTTCTGATGTTGAGGACTTCAATAATGCCATTAAGGATCTGAATTAACCGTTGAAAGATGAATCACTGATTTATAGCTTTATGAGTCAGGCACTTAGTCTGGCTGTTAAAGGTTTAGGCAAAACAAAACCTAACCCATATGTCGGCTGCGTTATTGTTCAAGGGAGTAATATTGTTGGTCAAGGCTATCACTCAAAAGCAGGTGGTAGGCACGCTGAAATAATAGCACTTGAAGAGGCTGGAGATCTTTCTAGAAATGCTGATTTGTATGTCACTCTAGAGCCTTGTGCCCATTATGGAAAAACTCCACCTTGTATTAAAAGTATTGTATTAGCAGGAATTAAGCGAGTTTTTATCGCAATGGAAGACCCGAATCCTTTAGTCAGAGGGAAAGGAATTTCGATTTTAAGAGAAAATAATATTGAAGTTATTACAGGTATATTATTAGAACAGGCAACAGAAATTAATCTGGGCTTTATTTCTAGAATGACTTTAAGTCGTCCTTATATACGCTCAAAAATTGCTGCTTCGATTGATGGAAGGACAAGTCTAGTAAGCGGAGAGAGCCAATGGATTTCATCTGAGGACTCAAGAAGAGATGTTCAGGCTTGGAGAGATAGGGCGTGTGCAATTTTAACTGGAGTAGGAACAGTAAACTATGACAACCCAAATTTAACGGTACGTCATGTATCTTTGAAACAACAACCATTAAGAATAATCTTAGATAGTAACCTCTCCATTAATCTTAATTCTAAAATACTAACCCAAGAAAATATATTATTAGTTTATGGACGGGATCCAAAAAATAAGCTTAAATCATTAATAGACTCTAAAGTTAATACCCTTTGTTTGCCATTGCATAAGAAAAAAATTAACCTCTATAAACTTATGGAGTATTTAGCTGAAATAGAAATTAATGACCTATGGATTGAGGCAGGACCAGATTTAAATGGCTCAATGCTGGAATTAAACCTCATAGATGAATTAATAACTTATATTGCCCCAATTTTGCTTGGAGGGAATGCAAACCCTATGTTTAATAATCCTATTCTAAAGTCAATTGAAAATAAAATTCATCTAAAACTGCATGATGTTAGGAGTATTGGTTGCGATCTCAGAATACAGTCCAGAGTGATGAGATAGCATGTGGATTGATAGTCATTGCCACTTAGATTTTTTTCCTGCACAAATAATTAAAAAAACAATAAAGTCTGCAAAAAATTCTCAAGTAAATAATATTGTTATTCCCTCTGTTAGCCCAAAAAATTTATCACAGGTCGTTGATTTAGCTGGGCAAGACGATAGCCTTTTTTACGCATTAGGCTTTCATCCAATGTATATAGATGAAATTGATGATAGTGATCTTCATAGGTTGGCAGAGTGTGTTAAAAATAGCTTACCAGTAGCAATTGGTGAAATTGGAATAGACCTGTTTGCTAGAAAAGATAATATTAAAAAACAGGAATATTTTTTAGCTTCGCAATTAGAGATTGCTATTAATTTCGATTTACCAGTAATTTTGCACACACGAAATGCTATTGATCTTGTGTTAAAGTATCTTCGCCGGTATAGGGTAAAAGGAGGGATAGCGCATGCATTTAATGGTAGTAATCAACAAGCACATCAATTTATTGATTTGGGATTTAAATTAGGTTTTGGTGGAGCGATGACTTATCCTAGAGCTAAACATATTCAGAGATTAGCTAAAGAACTTCCAATTGAGTCTATTGTTCTTGAAACTGATGCCCCGGATATGCCCCCATTTTGGTTGGAAAAACCCCAGCAGAACCAACCTAAAGAATTAGAAAAAATTGGAACATTTTTGGCTCAAATAAGAGGCCTTGATCCGCATAAAATGGCTAAAATAATCAGTAAGAATACTTCTCAAGCACTGCCAATGTTAGGTAAGTTATGCACATGACCTCAACACTTACATTAACATTTGAGAAAAAAACTAGTGTTCTCAATGACATATAATAAGTTATTGTTTTTAAAAGGCTTTTTTAACGATTAAAAATTGAGCGTTTAAAAAAACTCCTTTATAATTCAATGCTTGCAAATTTATATAACTTTAATTCACAATGTTATCCACAGATATTGTGGATGAAATAAGATAATTTTACTTAGGATTAATTATGGTTGTTGAAGGAAAATCTCATAGGACGATAGAAGCCTCTAGCGACCTCACTAGAGTGACAATAATTGATCAGACTGCCTTACCATTTAAATTTCAATTGATTGAACTTAAGAGCCTAAAAGATGTTATTCAGGCTATCAAATTTATGAAAGTCAGAGGTGCGCCTTTAATTGGAGTAACGTCTGCTTTCGGCATTGCACTTGAAATGAATAACGACCCCTCAGATCAGTCACTTATGGACGCTGCGTTTGCTCTCAAAGAGTCAAGACCTACTGCAGTAAACTTAGCATGGGCTGTAGAAAAAATGCTAGAACACCTAAAAACCATTAATGCTAAGGATAGAGCAAAAACTGCATGGTTTTATGCTAATCAATTAGCTGAAGATGATATTAAAACTAATATTAATATTGGGAGGGCAGGCTTACCATTATTAAAACAGATAAAAAGTTCTCCTCTTAACATTTTAACTCACTGTAATGCTGGTTGGCTAGCTACTATTGATAATGGAACTGCTCTAAGCCCTATATATCAAGCAGTTGAGGAAGGTATTGATATTCATGTGTGGGTCGATGAAACTAGACCTCGAAATCAAGGTATGAACCTAACAGCATGGGAGTTAACTCAAGCTAAAATTCCTCATACTATTATTTCAGATAATACGGGAGGGCTATTAATGCAGCAGAATAAGGTTGATTGTGTAATAGTCGGCGCTGATCGTATATCAATAGATGGACAGGTCTGTAATAAGATCGGAACCTATTTAAAAGCACTAGCAGCAAAGGCTCATGATATTCCTTTTTACGTAGCTGCCCCATTGAGCACTGTAGACAAAAAATTCATAGGTAAGAATCAGCCATTTGAAATAGAGTGCAGAGACCCTAATGAATTACTCAGAATTAAGGGATTGAATAGCGATGGGATTATTTCAGAGGTTAAAATTGGCATGTCTAATGCATATAATCCAGCTTTTGATATAACGCCTCCTGAATATATTTCTAAAATAATTTGTGAGAAAGGAAGTTATAATCCTGAATCTATAGGGGCACTTTTATTATGAAAAAAGACATGGTGCAAGAAGAAGGTTTGCTTCAATCCTCATTAATATTAAATCGCAAAGGCTTGAATCATGGGGCGACAGGAAACCTTAGCTGTAGAGGTAATAATGCCTTTATTATAACGCCCAGCGGTATTAATTTAGAGAATTTAGATGCAGATGCAATGGTGGAAGTTGGTATTAATGGCGAGATTATTAAATCAAAAAATAATCATAAACCATCATCTGAATGGCTCTTTCATCGAGACATTTATGCTTCAAGAGATGATATTAATGCAATAGTCCATACTCACTCGGTTTTTTCAAGTACCTTAAGCGTCTTAGGCGAAAGTATTCCCCCTTTTCATTATATGATAGCAGTTGCTGGCGGGGACTCTATTAGATGCTCTGAATATGCATTATTTGGGACGCAGGAATTATCTAATAATATTATTGTTGCAATAAAGCAAAGAAAAGCGTGCCTAATATCTAATCACGGCATGATTGCAATAGGAAAAGATTTAAATGAAGCTACTAATATTGCCATTGAGGTTGAGCACCTTGCACAGGTTTATGTTCAAGCAAAAATGATTGGTACCCCAAAGTTACTAAATGATAGACAAATGTATGAGGTTATTGATAAATTTAAAAATTATGGTGAATGGCGAAAAGATTAAACTATTCATTGTGAGACGTAATGCTTTAAAGTAAAATATTATACCGTCAGCAAATTTTTAAAGATGCCCTCTAATGACCAAATATGTTTTTGTAACTGGCGGTGTAGTTTCCTCTCTTGGTAAGGGTATTTCTGCCGCTAGTCTTGGGGCTATTCTAGAGTCTCGTGACCTAGATGTAACGATGCTAAAACTTGATCCTTACATTAATGTCGACCCTGGAACAATGAGCCCCTTTCAGCATGGGGAGGTTTATGTAACTAATGATGGTGCAGAAACTGATCTGGATTTGGGGCATTATGAGCGATTTATTTCTTCAAAAATGACAAAGAAGAATAATTTCACAACAGGTCAAATCTACGATAGCGTTATTAAGAAAGAAAGAAAAGGGGAGTATCTCGGAAAAACAGTTCAGATAATTCCTCATATTACTGATGAGATAAAACTCCATATAAAAAATGGAGCTAAAGGTTCTGATATTGCAATCATCGAAGTTGGGGGAACGGTTGGGGATATTGAATCCCTTCCTTTTCTAGAAGCTATTCGGCAAATGGGTTTTGAGGAAGGTAGGGATAATGTTTGCTATATACATTTAACTCTTCTACCTTGGATTGCAACAGCCGGAGAGCTTAAGACAAAACCCACTCAGCACTCTGTAAAAGAATTGAGAGAGATTGGTATTCAGCCAGATATTTTATTGTGCCGATCAGAGCGACCTATTCCGCAAGAGGAAAGAGATAAAATTGCCTTATTTACAAATGTAGCAACTAATGCAGTTATCTCAGCTACTGATTCAGACTCTATCTATCGCATCCCAATGATGTTGCATGAACAGTCAATGGATGTGATTGTTTGTGAAAAACTAAATATAAAACCAAAGAAAGCTGACCTTGTGCAGTGGAAAAAAGTTATAAAGTTGCTTGATGGAGCTAATGAGTTAGTGAATATTGCATTTGTTGGTAAGTATGTACATTTAACTGAGTCGTATAAGTCATTAACTGAAGCTCTTATTCATGCAGGTTTTCATAATAATGCGAAAGTTAAAATTCACTTTATTGATTCTGAAAAAATTCAACAGAAAGGAATTGATGAATTAAAAAATGTTGATGCAATTTTAATACCTGGTGGTTTTGGAGTCAGAGGCACCGAAGGTAAAATAAAAGCAATTCAATTTGCAAGAGAAAACAAAATTCCATTCTTAGGTATTTGTCTAGGTATGCAATTAGCAGTTGTAGAATATGCCCGCAATAAGGCAGCACTTGCTAATGCTAATAGTACAGAATTTGATGATAGTTCGAATCATAAAGTTGTTGGATTATTAGCTGAATGGAAAACCTCCAAAGGGGAATTGATAAGGAGGAATGAAAATTCAGATCTTGGCGGAACAATGAGATTAGGGGCTCAAAAAGCTCCAATAGTAAAAGATACTTTGGCTTATGATATTTATGGTTCTGAAGTAAATGAAAGACACCGACATCGCTATGAAGTTAATAATTTATATGTAGATAAATTAATTCAGGCAGGCTTAGTGGTTTCATCTAGAACGCCATCCGAGAATCTGTGTGAAATCATAGAGCTCTCAAAAGATGATCATCCATGGTTCTTTGGTTGTCAATTTCATCCAGAATTTACGTCAAACCCAAAAGTTTCCCACCCATTATTCTTATCATTTATTAATGCTGCATTATCTTATAAAAAAGGTTAAATAATGAAATTATGCCACTTCAAAGCAGGTCTAGACGAGCCTTTATTTCTAATAGCAGGACCTTGCGTTATTGAGTCAGAGTCAATGACTATAGATGTTGCTGGAAGCCTAAAAGAGATGTGTGATGATTTAGGTATCTCTTTTATTTTTAAATCTTCATTCGATAAAGCAAATAGAAGTTCAAATAAAACATTCAGAGGTTTTGGTATAGATGAAGGTCTGAGAATTTTAGATTTAGTAAAAAAACAAATAGAAGTACCTATTTTAACCGACATACATGATATATCTCAAATTGAAGCAGTTGCAAGTGTTGTCGATGTCCTTCAAACACCAGCTTTTTTGTGTCGACAAACTGACTTTATTTCAGCTGTAGCAAAATCAGGTAAACCAGTTAATATAAAAAAAGGACAATTTCTAGCTCCCCATGATATGAAACAAGTAGCTCAAAAAGCTAAGGATGCAAACGGTGGAAAAGATAATATTATGGTTTGTGAAAGAGGAGCCTCTTTTGGTTACAATACATTAGTTTCAGATATGAGGAGTTTATCAATTATGAGAGAAACTAACTGCCCTGTAGTTTTCGATGCTACACATTCTGTTCAGCAACCTGGGGGCCAAGGAGACAGGAGTGGTGGGCAAAGCGAATTCGTTCCTCTTTTAGCAAGGGCAGCAGTCTCTTGTGGAATATCAGGAATTTTTATGGAAACACATCCGAACCCAAAAGAAGCTTTATCGGATGGTCCTAACGCAGTTCCTTTAGGTCGCATGAAAGCATTACTTGAGGTCCTTAAAGAGCTTGATTACATAGTTAAATCAAAGAAAATATTTTAGTTAGGAAGTAAAAATGACCATAATAAAAAATATTCAAGCCCGAATGGTTATAGACTCCCGAGGAAACCCAACCGTTGAGGCTGAAATAGTGCTGAATGATGGATCAATTGCTAGAGCATCAGTTCCATCAGGGGCATCAACTGGAAGTAAAGAGGCCATTGAACTTAGAGACAACGATAAAGATTTATACCATGGCAAGGGTGTGACGAAAGCAATTAGTAATATTAATAAAATTATTACTCCAGCCTTAAAAGGCAAGTCCGTAGAGAATCAAGAAGATTTAGATAATATTATGATCGAATTGGATGGAACAGATAATAAGTCTAATTTAGGTGCAAATGCTATTCTTGCTGTATCAATGGCTGCTGCTCATGTCGCTGCCGCAAGTCAAAAAAAGTACCTATTCGAATTTTTGAATCCTAATGGCCCATACAGTATGCCAACTCCAATGATGAATATTATTAATGGAGGAGCACATGCTGAAAACAATGTTGATATCCAAGAATTTATGATCATACCTGCTGGACTTCCAACATTTTCAGATGCTATTAGATGCGGTGCAGAAATTTTTCATGCGCTTAAGACAATTTTAAATAAAAATAATTTGGCAACAACCGTAGGAGATGAAGGAGGTTTTGCACCTAATTTAAACTCAAATGAAGCTGCATTGCAATTGATTATGGAGTCAATTGAGATGGCTGGGTATGAGCCTGGTAGAGAGGTATTTTTAGGTCTTGATTGCGCAAGCACAGAATTTTTTAAGAGCGATAATTATTTTTTAGATTCAGAAAATTTATCCTTAAATTCTTCAGAAATGTCAGATTATTTAGCAGCTTGGTGTGATAAATACCCAATTATTAGTATAGAAGATGGTATGAGCGAGTTTGATTGGAAGGGCTGGAAAGAACTAACAGAAAGATTAGGTAAGTATGTTCAGTTAGTAGGAGATGACTTATTCGTAACAAACCCTAAAATTCTTAAAGAAGGAATTGAAAAGAATGTAGCAAATTCTGTATTAATCAAAGTAAATCAAATTGGAACATTAACAGAAACATTTGAAACTATAAGGATGGCAAAGAAAGCAGGTTATACCTCTGTTATCTCACATCGCTCTGGAGAGACAGAGGATACAACAATTGCAGATATAGCTGTGGCAATGAATACCATGCAAATTAAAACTGGTTCGATGTCTCGCTCTGAAAGAATTGCAAAATATAATCAACTATTAAGAATTGAAGAATATCTAGATGATAAAGCAGCTTATGCTGGATTATCTGCTTTTTATCAAATTGATAAAAAAAATTGAAATCATTAACCGCTATTTTTATCTTGTTAATTATTCTAATTCAGTATCCATTGTGGGCTGGAAAAGCTGGTTGGTATAATGTTTTTCAGTTATCAAGTGAGTATCAGGCTCAAAAAGAAATTAATGTTGAGTTAAAAAAACAAAATGATGCCTTAAGAGCAGAAGTAAATGATTTAAAAAATGGAACAGATGCCATAGAGGAAAAAGCAAGAGAAGAGCTTGGTATGGTAAAAAAAGGTGAGATTTATTTTCAAGTGATCAATAAAGCCAAGCCATAAAAATTATTCTATGATGTGCTAAATTTTTCTATTTCAGACTGACTAATATTTAGATTAATTCCATTAAGACTAAGATTATTTAAATCAGAATCAATACGTATTTCAATCAATAATATAAAGCTATTATTGTCTGTATTCGCAGCATCGACAACTTGGCCAACTGCGACTTCTTTGTTTAATATAATATCTCCATATAAAGGCTGAGATTGACTTTGAAAAGATGCTTTGTACATTCTTCTTTTTGGTTTTCCTAAGTAGTGAGTACGTGCAACAATTTCTTGGCCGGTGTAACAACCTTTCTTAAAATTAATAGCACCAATGACATCTAAATTAATTGATTGTGGAATAAATGCCTCTTGTGTTTCATTAAAGATATTTGGAATACCTGCTTTGATATTATGTGTAGCCCAAACATTAAACTCATCTTTTTCAAATGTATCAGAGTTATTTTTAATAAAATTATTACAATTATTTTTATCACCTATAATAATTAATCTTAACCCATCACTATAAAGTTTAGTTGCGATTAAAGACTTTTCACTCACAGACTCCATTTCATTTTTAGGTAAATTATTTAATAAACCTAATTCAGAGCGGGGATTATCTGTGTATAAACCAAGGTGCATTAATCTATCTGGATCAAGCTCTAATTTGACATCAGACCTAAGGATATACATTGATAATTTTTTTGTAATATTTTCTGCAATAGATTGAGGGAAAAGAAGAAGATAACTATCGAGATACTTAATGACATGAAAAAAAGCTAATAAACGGCCTTTTGGATTACAAAATCCTGCGTATATAGATTGAGTTGAAGTGGCCAGTGATATATCGTTAGTAAGCTGACCTTGAAGGAATTTGAGCGCATCATTTCCGCTTACTGACAGCACACTAAGTTGATTAAGGGAATATATAAAAATTTTAGATTCTTGCATAAGTTTTATTTTTAAATATTTTTTTTATTTTAGTGATTGAAAAAAATCTAAAACTAAAAAGTATCAAGGCTAAAAAAGCGAAAAAATTTCGAAGTGGTAGCTGAGATTGGTCGCGCCATGCCGCTTTTCGTTTCTTCATTTCGGTCAGTATATTAGCTGCACTATCCCCTTTCATATACGAACCATTTATTTCTTTTGAAATGCTCATTAAATATTTCTCATCGAGTTTAGATATATACCTGTCACTTTCTCCAATAGCTACACTATCGTTTCGAGTTCCAATATTCCCTTGAGAAATTTGTGCAATTCCTGGTTGAAGAGCAAAGCTATCATTGGCCCAATAGCCAATTAATTGATTGTGACTATCATATTTTGGGATAGGAGCACCGTCATAAGAACCAATACCAACAAATAACCAATCATTACCACCTTGAAACTGAGTTAAGTCACGACTATTAAAGACATGAAGTCTTGGTGCTTCTTCACCATCGGTAAAGTAAATAACTTGAGCAGACTCTGGAAAGCTTCTAATTAATCTTGCAAGATTAACGAGTGACTCTCGAATACGAGTATTTCCAGACCATGTGGAACGCCAATCTAACTTATCAATCGTGGTATTAATAGCACTAAAATTTCTACATACTTCTATAGGGGTATAGGTTGCTGCAACACTAACACCAGCAAACATTCCAATACTAACTTTAGTTTTACAGGGTAATTGCTCCAGTACTTTTCGGAGCGTTGCTTTGGTGTAATCTAACCTAGAGACTTTTTTATTGTCATATATCATGTCTTCTGTGTTCATGCTCTGAGAAATATCTATAACAAATATATAGTTATAAATATCACGTTTAAAGGGTATTGATGGGTTAGCAATTGCAGCTGCTATAGAAAGAACTGCTAATAAAAGCATTAGAAGATTTTTATCCTCTTTTAATTTTTTTATGATTAGCTTCATGGAAGACCGACTGGAATATTTCCCATAATTAATCCTGGGGAATCTGAATCACCAACGCCAGGTGTTGGGTCAGCAGGAAGCATGGTGAGTATTCTGTCAAGATTATGCTTGGTATCCCAGTAAGTATTATTCGCCTTAATAGATTGTATATAAGATTTTTTTGCCTGCCTTAATAGGTATTCAGCTTCTGGCCTTGCATCCATACTAGTTCCAATAATTGCTAATCCTCGAAGAAAAAAGATATTTCCAATATTGTGTTGAACTGCTGATTTTTGTTCCTCATTTGCTTCCGTTAAAAGATTATTGAAGAGAACTGTTGACTCCTTAAACGTTCCCTTTTCTGCTAACCAATAAGCTGTTGAAAAACGACTTTCAAAGCTTTGACTAAAAAATTTTGGTACCTCTCCTTTTGTAACATTCTCATTAAATTTAGTTATTTGATAAAGATTAATTAAGGCTGAAATAATCAAATAGCTACTTATTGAAAGGATTAGAATAGAAAAATAAGTTATCTTCTTTACGCTAAATAAGTTTTGTATATTCATCTGAAAGATTTTACCTCAAGAAATTTTAATATTAAAAGAACAAGCGACATTATAAATGCAGTAATCAATAAAATTAATGTATGATTTTTGCCGGGAATGTTCTCGGTATATATAATTGGTTTTTTTTCCTTAAGGTTGATTTCACTAATTGCTTTTTCAAGAGACTTTGGATCTTCAGCCTCAAAAGCTTGAAATGGCGATCTAAATGTTTTGAAATATTCATAAAGTTCTAAAGCTGGGGGGAGGGGGTCATCATCTCTTTTATATTGAAGTATTTGATCATTTACATAATTTTCATCAAAAATACTAATGCCATCTGGTTGTCGTAGCACTATCCAATATAGACCAATTTGAAATCGATCAAACCAGTCTCTAATTTTTTGCTGTGTATTTGCATCTATTCGTCCTGCGCCATCAGAAACAAGTATAATTGCTCTTGAACCTGAGTCAGCAACCCCAGTAAATAATGCAGCACTACTTGTTAGGCCTGCACCTATATTTGTCTGAAATAATGCATTCCCTGCAGTAGCATTAACTGCAGCTTTTATTGCATCTTTGTTTTGAGTAAGAGGTAGGACAAACATAGCCGAGTTACTAAATGTAATAACTCCAACCATGTCATTAGTACGAGAATTAAAAAAATCAATAATAAGTCTACTAGCTGCGGCTGACTTAGTTTCGCCTGCCTTCACAGATGAATCAGCACTGGCAAAAGGATCATCCATTGAAGCGCTTCTATCTAATACTAATCCAATTTGTGCACCTTCTCCAATCTTTTCAACTGTTCTTTGATTTGAGTAAGGCTGAGAAAGAGCTAAAACAAGAAGTGCAATAATAAAGCTTCCTAATAATTTTAATAACAACCCAATTATTTTTGAGGCCCAATCAACAGGGATCATCTGGGACCACGAGTAAATATGAGGAGTTGCTTGTCCAAGGACAAATGGCGCTAGCGCTAAAGGAAGAATTAATAAAAACCAGGGCGCTATGAAATTCATTTAAAACCTAATTTTTTAATGTCACCTGAGTCAACAATCAGGCCTCTTTCGCACATACGGCAGTGTAAGGAAAATATAAGAAGCCATTTAAAAGCTTCAACTTGTTTAAAATTAGTTTTTTCTTCAAAATTTATTGCCTTAGATAATTTAAAAAAATCATTAATTTCAGACTCTATATACTTAAAGCTATTATTTTTTTTAAAAAGCTCTTCTTTATTATTTATGAATAATGCCTGATTAATTGTTTGATTAAATCCATGATGAAGAGCAGTAACAAAATTTTCTATTTCTTTTTTATTGGCATTTGATTTTTTATATTGTCGGTATACACGACTAAAAAATCTACTTTGTCTAGGAAGCCATGTATATTTACTGTATATATAAAATAAAGTAAGTAGGCTGAAAATAAACCCAAAAACTCCATATCGAGCTTTCATGTTGCTTGAAATTGTTTCGATTTTTAATGGACCGCGATATGGACTCATGTCATCTTCAACTTTCACAGCCCCAAAAATAGCTATAGGTGAAGTTGCTACTGTAAGCTCAGGGATTCTAAACTTAACAATTTTATCAGGCTCTGCCGGGTTAATTAAGCGGTAATAGTCCGCTGTAATAAATGCAGGTTTAGCCACAACATTATTAGTGAATATTTGATACTTTAATGAAATTTTATAAGTACTTAAAGCTTTGGTAATTTTTTTATCAAATTGAATGTCCCTAAGAGTCATTCCAAGTAATTGTCCTCGGTATCTTTTTTCATAGCCTACAATTGGTAGCGACTCCTCAATTAACTGGTAAGGCCTTTTTATTGAAATCGTAATATGTCTGTCAATAATATCACCCACGGTGTAGCCAACTAGCTGTTTCGGCTCAACAATTACTAACTCAACAAATCTTGGGTCAACATCCTTAAATTTATTAGGGTCTTCATAAGCATGTAAACTCATCGCTGAAAAAAATAATAAAACACTAAATAATCTATGCATGAAAGTACTCGTTGAAATATTCTGTCATTTGAAGTGACTTAAATTCTTCACCTACAAAAAATGCAGGAGAATTAAGTTGTATAAAAATCTTTTCAAGCAATTTTTTTCTTTCATTAAAGTTACTTTGAATACGTTTCTTCATATTTTTTCTTAGAAGCATTGTTGACTCTTCTCCTGACTCTGGATCGTTTACAGTTAGAATGCCAAAGCTTGGTAAATTCTCATATTCACTTTTATTCCATAATACAATTGGCACAACTTGATGTCTACTCAGGAGCGAAAAGCCCTCTTTAATGTCTTCAATTGGCATATGAAAGTCAGATATAAAAAATATTAACGTTTTGTCTTTAGGTAAAAACTGATAAACGGATTTTATCCCACGATGGCCACCTTTCTTTGCTCGGTAGTTACTTAGCCGGTCGATAAGATTCTGTGTTTTGTATGGCTTGTAAGATAGGCGTGCCACCCATTGTGGGTTAATATTATCTTCGATACCTATAAATCCAATTGCATCACTTTTGGCTGCAACTGAATTAGTTATTACTGATGCTATCTCAGAGGCATATTCAAGTTTAGTTTTTTGAGAACCAAAATTCATACTGGCTGATAAGTCAGCAATTATCATAACTGGAGTAGCACTCCTTTGGTTAAATATTCTTACCTGAATTTGCTCAAAGGGGTCTCGTATTGTCTGACGAATATCAATCCGTCTGGGATCCGGGTAATCTAAAAGAGTTGCATGACCGGCAAATTCTATCCCCATACCCCTTTGGGCGCTTTTATGTTGCCCAGGGTGATGTCCTTTAGATTTCCAATTTATATGGTAATCAAATGTATCTTGAAAAAATTCCATTTATGGAGCGCTAACTTTATTAATAATCTCTTGAGTTAATTCTTTAGCAATTTCAGTCCTTCTGAGCTCAAAGACAGGATTAAAAACTAATCGATGCGCAATTGTTTCATGAAATACTGCATGAATATCTTCAGGTAGAACGGATGTACGATTGTCCATCCATGCATTTACTCTTGCACATTTCATCATCATACTAATACCCCTTGGACTTGCACCAGATATAATTAGTCGATTAACGTCGATCCCACTAATCTTGACATCATACTGATCAGGATTTTTAGTTGCTTTCCACAAGTTCAGTGAGTAAGTTTTAAGGGCTTCAGTTGTAGTAATATTTTCTTGAATATTCTCAGATACCTCATTGAGTTTATCAAATTTAAATAGCTTCTCTTTAGCCCCCTCAATTAATTTATCCGCATCATGAAATTTTGTATCAAACACAAGACTTGTCATCAACTTATCTATCTGTGGAATTACAATTGGAATTTCCATCATAAATCTATCTCTTGCTGCCGAAGGAATTTCAAATGACTCCTCTTTTTCAACTTGGTTTCTATCAGCAAAAACGATTAAGTGCGGAAACTTAAATTCACTATTAAATGCAGATAATGTTTTTTCTGCCATAATTCGAAGTAAAAGTGAATGCACTTGAGGTCTTGCTCGATTAATCTCATTAAAGAAGAATATAGATAAGTCTTCACCTGATTTAAGAATAGGACCATTACTTACATGGGGCTTTCCATCTTCACCTAAATATGTATGGTAAATTAGATCATTAGGCATTAGATCAATTGTGCCTTCTATTCTTTGATATCCACCTCCAATTGATCTAGCAAAAGCCTTTAAGAGCGTTGTTTTACCAACACCAACATCTCCTTCTAGCAGCACGTGACCTCTTGCAAATATTGATGTTGTAATTAATTTTATTGGGCTTTCTTGTCCAACGATTACCTTATTAACTTCACCTTCTAAAGTTAAAGCAAGTTTTCGCCATTCAGCCAGATTTTGGTCGCTCATTGTGATATATTCCTAAGAAATTACTAAATTTTTAATTTGATATATTCTAGTCAAATTATATGATAAAGACTACTAAAAATAGATTTAAGTTCTAAAAATTTTAAGTTATGTGACCGTTCAATTTAATACAAATACATGGAATATTTAAATAAATAATGAAAAAAAATAGCTATACAAATAAAGAATTAATTGAGTGTGGTAAGGGTAAGTTATTTGGTGAGAATAATGCTCAACTTCCACTACCCCCTATGCTTATGTTTGATCGTATCACTAGTATTAAAGAAGATGGAGGAGAATTTAATAATGGACAGATTGTCGCTGAAATGGATATTACAGATGACTTATGGTTTTTTCAGTGTCACTTTGAAGGAGATCCTGTGATGCCAGGATGTCTTGGGCTTGACGCGATGTGGCAGTTAGTTGGTTTTTATTTAGGTTGGAGAGGCGGGCAAGGAAGAGGTAGAGCTTTGGGAAGCGGCGAAGTAAAATTTACCGGACAGGTGTTACCCACAGCAAAGAAAATTACTTATATTATAGATTTAAAGAGAGTAATTATTAGGAAGCTTGTGATGGGTATTGCTGATGCAAGACTAGAGGTTGACGGCCGCACTATTTATGAGGCAACTGACCTTAAGGTAGGATTGTTTACTTCAACAGATAATTTCTAAGAGGGCAGTCAATTGAAAAGAGTTGTTATAACTGGTATGGGGATTGTTTCTAGCTTAGGAAATAATGTTTCTGAGGTAGAGAAAAGCCTTCAAGATGCTAAATCTGGAGTCACTTTTCAGCCGGAGTATGAGTCTCATGGCTTAAGATCTCAAGTTGCAGGATCTATCAATATTAATGTTGAAGAATTAATTGATAGAAAGTTATTGCGATTTATGGCAAAGGGGCATGCATATGCTTGGATAGCAATGCAGGAAGCTATTAGTGATGCTAAGTTGCCTGAAGCTCTAGTGTCTAATATCAGAACAGGAATTATTGTTGGGGCTGGAGGAACATCAACTGAAAGTATGCTTCATGGATCAGAAATACTAAAAGAAAAAGGTATTCGAAGAGTAGGCCCTTACATGGTAACAAAAACAATGTCTAATGGTGTCTCAGCCTGTTTAGCGACAGGGGCAAAAATTAAAGGTATAAATTATGCAATTACATCTGCATGTTCAACGAGTGCTCATTGTATTGGTAATGCTTATGAACAAATTCAAATGGGAAAACAAGATATTATATTTGCAGGTGGAGCTGAAGAAGAGCATTGGACCATGAGCTATTTGTTTGATGCTATGGGCGCAATGTCATCAAAATATAATGCTGAACCAGAAAAAGCATCAAGAACTTTTGATGTTGATAGAGATGGGTTCGTTATTTCAGGGGGTGGCAGCATACTTGTGCTTGAAGAGTATGAACACGCTAAAGCTCGTGGTGCTAAAATTTATGCTGAGGTTGTTGGTTATGGTGCGACTTCTGATGGTCATGATATGGTTGCACCAAGCGGTGAGGGCGCTCAGCGATGTATGAAAATGGCGCTAATGGAGAATAAAACAAGAGACGTTGATTATATTAACGCACATGGAACAAGTACTCCAGTTGGTGATTCTGCAGAACTTGATGCAATTCAAATGGTGTTTGGAAAAAATGAGTATGGAAAAATTCCGGTCATAGCCTCAACTAAATCATTGTCTGGACATGCTTTGGGTGCAGCAGGATCAAACGAGGCAATTTATAGTTTAATTATGATGGATAAGAGCTTTTTAACTCCATCTCTTAATGTCGATCAGATTGATCCAGCAGGAAAGGGTTTACCAATTCTTGTTGAAAAAAAGCAAGAAAAAATTCAAACTGCTATGTCCAATAGTTTTGGTTTTGGTGGAGTAAATGCGACATTAATCTTCTCCACAAAAAATTTATAAAAGGTAAGATAGTAAATAATTTTTAAACATTTAATTGGTAATAAATATTTTGATCCCAGTTCTTAAATCTAAAAAGCTAAATAATGTTTGTTACGACATTCGTGGACCTATTTTGGCTCATGCTAAGCAAATGGAAGAAGAGGGACATCGTATTATCAAGCTAAATATCGGCAATCCTGCAGAGTTTGGTTTTGAGGCGCCCGATGAAATAACACAGGATGTTATTCGAAATATCAACAAATCTTCCGGATATACAGAGAGCTATGGTCTTTTTGAGCCTAGAAAAGCTGTCATGCATTACACCCAAGAAAAAGGTATTAAAGATGTTGGTGTTGACGATATTATTTTAGGGAATGGAGTTTCGGAGTTAATAGTTATGGCTATGCAAGGCCTTATTAACAACGATGACGAAGTTCTCATCCCTAAACCTGATTACCCATTATGGACTGCAGCAGTAACATTAGCAGGGGGTAAGCCTGTTCATTATATATGTGATGAGAGCGCAGATTGGTTTCCTGATATTGATGATATTAAATCAAAAATTACAAAAAAAACACGAGCAATTCTTGTGATAAATCCAAACAATCCAACAGGAGCACTTTATTCAGATGAATTATTAGAAGGGATAATTGAGTTAGCAAGAATTCATAATTTGATTGTATTTTCTGATGAGATATACGATAAGGTTTTATACGATGGTCGTAAGCATACTTCTATTGCATCCTTAGCAGATGATATTTTATTTGTAACATTGAATGGCTTATCAAAAAATTATCGTGCATGTGGTTATCGAGCTGGTTGGTTAGTATTCTCTGGAAATAAAGCAAAAGGAAAAGATTATTTAGAGGGCCTTAATATCCTTGCATCTATGCGATTATGTGCAAATGTTCCTGGCCAACTCGCAATACAAACTGCTTTAGGGGGCTATCAAAGTATAAATGATCTAGTTGCGCCAACAGGCCGTTTATTTAAGCAAAGAGAACTAGCATATAAAATGATAAGTAATATTCCTGGAGTAACTTGTGTTAAACCAGCTGCTGCAATGTATTTATTTTTTAGGCTTGATCCAAAAGTATATTCAATAAGAGATGATCAGGATTTTGTTCTTGATGTTTTAAAGGAAAAAAAAGTTTTAATGGTGCAGGGCAGCGGTTTTAATTGGGATGATAATAATCATATTAGGATGGTATTTCTTCCAAATATGGACGAATTAAAAATTGCTATTGATAGATTTTCAGAATATTTAACAGATTACAGAAAGTAAAAAATGCAAAATAAAATAAATATTGGTTTAATTGGTGCTGGAACAGTAGGCAGCGGTGCTTATAAGGTTTTGAAAGAAAATTTCGCTGAAATTTATCGAAAAACTGGAAAAGAGATTATTGTTTTTGCTTTAGCTGAAAAAGATACAAAAAGAGCAAAAGAGGTAGCTGATGATAAAACCTTAATTTTTGAAGATGCTTTTGATCTTGTCAAAGACAAAAATATTCATATAGTTGTTGAATTAATAGGTGGCACAGGAATTTCTAAAGATTTAGTTGAGGAAGCAATAAAAAATAATAAACATGTTGTTACTGCAAATAAAGCTTTAATTGCAAAATATGGAGATAGATTAGCTAAAATAGCTGAAAAAAATAGAGTAAATCTTGAATTTGAAGCATCAGTGTGCGGTGGCGTTCCTATTATTAGGTCTTTAAAAGAAGGTTTAATTGCTAATAAAATAACAAAAATTTATGGAATATTTAATGGTACATCAAATTATATCCTCTCATCTATGGATAAAGAAAATAAAGAATTTAATGACGTTTTGATTAATGCACAAAAATTGGGTTATGCAGAATCTAATCCGTCTGCTGATTTAAATGGTGATGATGTATCCTCAAAGTTAAAAATTCTAACATCATTATGTTTTAATTCTTTTTTAAATAACAATATACACGTTGAGGGTATTAAACAAATAGACAAAACTGATATAGATAATGCAAATAAACTTGGTTATAAAATCAAACTTTTAGGTTTTGCTGAACTTTTAAATAATAAAATTTACCAGAGAGTTCACCCAACATTGATAAAAAATGACTCTTACGTTGCTAGCATAGACGGTGTTTTAAACGCAGTAATAGTCGATGGAAAGCCTGTAGGTCAAAGCACTATTCAAGGAGAAGGAGCGGGTGCTGCTGCAACTACATCTGCTCTTGTATCTGATATTTCATCTATACTAAGAGGAAATATAAAATTTCCTTTTTCTATCTCAAATAAAGAAAGGAAAAAACTTAAATTTGAAAATTTAGATCATAGGCTATTTTCTGCATATCTACGTTTTGAAGTTGAAGATAGACCGGGAATATTATCTAATATTACAAATATTTTTTCTAAAAATAAAGTATCAATTAAAAGGTT
>MDSY01144951.1_pt1 | contig 22747 bp, 20 predicted proteins | sample 811131 | NCBI WGS metagenome assembly MDSY01 (sample SAMN05326643, study PRJNA326480) | marine metagenome | isolation source: seawater | place: Atlantic Ocean: South West | collected 2010 | reverse complement strand
CTGGATGAGGAGGCCATTGAAGAGCACCTCATCCCCTTCCAGGCGGGCTTCAATCGCATGGCATGACTCAAGAGACAATAGCGGCCATTATTGAAGGTGAGCCGGGGATTCAAGCGCTTGCGCACTATCGTGCAGCCGCATTTCCTACGCCAAGACACGACAATGCCCCGGCCTGGCGACAGGACGGGGCATTGTCGTAGTGAAGGGGTCACATCAGGTGACCTCACCCTCTCTAACGGGCTACTGACCGCCAGCGCTAACGCCGAAAGACCACACTCAAGTTGTTCGCTGGCATCTCGACGACCTTGTCGAGCGTCAGACCATTGCGCTCCGCTTCCTCGATGACCGCTTCCAGGTCACGCACGCCCCATATCGGGTTGCGGCTCTTGAGCTGCACATCAAAGCCTTCGTTGCTCGGTGCCGTATGCTGCCCGCCCCGCTTGTAGGGACCGTAGAGATACAGCACGCCGTTCTTCGGGAGACGTCGACCGGCCTGCAACATCAGCTCGGACGTGACCCGCCACGGCGAGATGTGGATCAAGTTGATCGCCACCAGCGAATCGAATGTCACTTCCGGCCAGGGGTCGAGAACATCCAACGCCAGCGGGGCCTGCAGATTGGGAAAGGATGCCTCCTCTCGCCAGGCCACGATCGAGGCCAGTGCTCGGGCGCTGGCATCTGTCGGCTGCCAACACAGATGCGGCAATCCGCTGGCGAAGTGCACGGCATGCTCACCGCTTCCGCTGGCCAGCTCGAGAACCCGACGCGACTCACCCATCACCTCGCGTAACACACCCAGAATGGCATCGCGATTGCGGGCCGCCGCCGGGCTCGCCAGACGACTCGGCTCGGAGAGTTCCTGGGGCGTCGTGCGCACTGGTGAGGAGGCATCCGCCAATGGCAGGGACTCGGGAACTTCAGGCGCTGGGGGACACGACATGCCACACTCCTTGCAACGGATACATGGGGAAACGATCAGGTGACGCAGCATAGCAAAACCATCGCGAAAAGCCCCTGCCGGCAGCCCGTCACACAGGACGATAAGTCCTCGTCGCCTCCGGGGCAGGATCTCGCCCTCAGGTTATCCCCTCCTCAACAGCCGATGCGGTGTGATACGGCCCCGCTCCCGCAGATCCTGCCAAGACATCGGCCAGGTGATCGATCAGCGCGCGCAATGCCAGCGGCATGTGTTGGCGAGTGCTGTAGAGCGCATGCATCCCCAGTGGCTTGGGCGCCCACTCTGGCAGCACGGCCTCGAGCTCCCCGCTGGCCAACAGGGGCGCAACGGCGAATCGGGGCAGCATGCCGATACCCCCCTGCCATCGCAGGGCTTCCATCAGCAAGGTAGCTTCGTTGGTCTTGAGCCCCCCGCTCACCGCCACCTGACAGACCTCATCATCACGATAGAGCGTCCATTGTCCCGGCCCGAAGTGCGTGTAGGTCAGGCACTGATGCTGGGTGAGCTGCTCAGGATGCGAGGGGTGGCCATGAACCGCCAGATAACCAGGTGCGGCACACAGCACGGAATGGCATTGCCCCAGAGGACGACAGATCAGCTGAGGATCCAGCTCATTGGTAATGCGGATCGCCAGATCAATGCGCTCCTCAATCAGATTGACGCGCTCGTTGGTCGCCAATAATTCCAACTGCACACGCGGATATCGGGCCATGAAACTGGCAAAGGCCTCGCCCATCAGGGATTGGGCCGCAATCACGCTGAGACTGACACGCAGCGGGCCGCAGGGTTCGTCACTTTGGGCAATCCCCGGCCACGCGACCCGATCCGAGAGCGCCACCAGGGTCTTCAGAGTGGGCAGTAACTGCTCCCCTGCCCCCGTCAGGCTCAGATGACGGGTTGAACGATGCAGCAACCGTACACCGGCCCAGGTCTCTACCGCCGCGACATAGCGGGATGCCATGGCACGCGACATGGCCAGCCGCTCGGCGGCGGCCGAGATACTGCCAAGCTCCACGCTGGCCAGAAACACCTCACTGGCCGCAATACGATCGATCATCTCCGCCCGCCCCTCGCCTGCATCTGCTCATTTCATGCAACAAAGCGTCACTCGCCATACGGTATCTCGCTAACGCGGGCCTGACTAGACTGACCTCGTTCGTGAAATCTGTCATGACCCCAGAGGATGTCTGCATGAGCAAGATTGCCGTGATCGTTTTCTCAGGCTATGAACACACCCAGCGTGTGGCAGAGTCGGTGGTGGAAGGTGCTGGTGCCACGTTGATTCGGATCGACTCACAGGGCGAGATCAGTGAGGCGGAATGGCAGGTACTGAATGACTCGGATGCCATCATCTTCGGCACCCCGACCTATATGGGCGGCCCGCCCTGGCAGTTCAAGAAATTTGCCGACGCCAGCTCCAAGGTGTGGTTCTCGCGCGGCTGGCAGGACAAGGTCTTCGGCGGCTTCACCAATAGCGCCAGCCTCAACGGCGACAAGCAGATGACCCTGAACTACCTGCAGACTCTGGCCATGCAGCACGGTGGCCTGTGGGTCAGTCTGGGACTCGCTCCTGCCACCACGTTGGCAGCCACCCGCGAGGACGTGAACCATCTCGGTGGGTCCGCCGGAGTTCTGGTGCAGTCTCCTTCCGATGCAGGCGCTGAGGCGATCCCCGCCGGTGACCTGGAAACCGCCCGCCTGTACGGTGAGCGCGTTGCACACATCACCCATCGCCTGGTGGGCTGATCTGACACCCCACTGTCAGGTCGCGGGAAAATCAGGCCCTGAAAACGCCAACACCCCACAGGCGATGGAATGCCTGTGGGGTGTTGGCGTGTAGGAGGATAGTGTCTCGCTACCCGAGTGACAGTGTCACATGGGGTAAGTGGCCATCGTGCTGCGGGCCCGCCAGAAATCCAGCACTCGCAGGGGGTCCCCCACCTCATGGGCCTTGTGCTGGGCGTTGTGCGCCATGGCGCGGGTGGCATCCCGATCACTCAGCAGACGCTCCAGCGCCGCCAGCCACTCTGCCGGGTCATCCCCGACCAGCAGGCCATCGACGCCATCCTCGATCAGCTCATGATAGGGAGCGCGACGACTGTAGATCCCCACTCCGCCCATGCGCGTGATATCGAGAAAACGCCGCCACGACATGTCGTGATTGATCGAATCCGCCATCAAGGGCGCGAGACCGATGGCGATCCGCCGCCGCGAGCAATAGTCCTGGAACGCCTCCCAGCCCAACGCCTCCATGGACTTGAGACGCGGAATATCACTCAGCGCCAGCGGCAGATGACGCCCCATCATCAACTCCACCTCGGTATCGTCGTGACGCGTCTGGATATCGCGCAGTACCGGTGCCAGCGCCACGATATCGTCGCGATGCGCCAGGGTGCCATGAAAGCCGATGCACCAGTCCTGACTATCGAGATGTCGAAGGTCCGGCAGCGCCCCTGTCAGCGGCGGCGTCAGCAGGCTGACCTTGGGATGCAGGCCTGCCAGAGCGGTCTGCAACTGCTCGCTGACCACCACCACCTCATCCGCCAGCGCTAGCAGGCGTTGCTGCAACTCACGTGCCTGCCTCTCGCTTTCCTCCTGAGGCTGCGCGGTAACGAGATCATGATCCAGCAGATAGCAGATGCGGCCATGCTGCTCGCGGTGAGCCTCCAGCATCTCGATCCACTCCTCACCCAAGGTGCGGGCGATCAGCAGACAGGCACCGCCGAGGCGCGCCTGAGCCAGCCTGGGCGAGAACTTCCAGCGACGCGTCTCGAAACGCTCGACGCGAGTGCCTTCCTTGCGCAAGGCGCTCATGGCAGGCAGGAAGAAATAGATGTCTTCCAGTGCCAGAGCATCATCGCTGAGTACGATCCAGCGTGGGGTTGTCGGGAAGGCGGTCATGACAGTCTCCTTTACACGAGGCATTCATGGCACATACAGCATGTTAGGCGATCCTCTGAGTGACGAATCTGCCAGCACGGCATGGAAAAACACAGGCGCACCATAAGTGTAACGAATTGTAGCCAACCTACCAGTGCGGAATTGCCTTAAAGGACCCTCGACATCAACGAGTTAGCCCGGTGCCAGCCATCGGGTCATCATGACGACTCTCTACTGCGAGCCTTCCAGAACGCAACACTCTCATGATGATCGCCGATCACACCTGCCTTGTGCCGAGCCCGCTGCGCCATGGCCTCGGCCGCCTGACGATCACCCAGCAATCGTTCGAGTGCCGCCTGCCATTCAGCGGGATCATCCCCCACCAGCAAGCCATCTACACCATGTTCGACGATCTCGGTATAGGGTGCCCTGCGACTATAGATACCAACGCCGCCCATCGCGGCGATATCAAGAAACTTGATCCACGACTTGCCACGATTGAAGGGCGTCTCGAGCAGCGGAGCCAGGCCGATCTGGATACGCCGTGTTGCCTGATAATGCTGGAAGGCCTTCCACGGCAGAGCCTCTGGCGTTTCCAGACGGACAATGCCGGCAAGAGCATCCGGCACATGTCGTCCCATCATGACCTCGAGGCGTACCCGGGGATCCGTCTCCATCACCGACGTGAGAGCGGGTGCCAGATGCGCGATATCCTCGCGGTGCGCGCGCGTGCCGTGATAGCCGATCGTCCAGTCAGGCTGAGTGAAGTCTGCAAGCTTCACAGATGACGCCAGCATCGGAGGCGTCAGCAATGAGACATTGGCGTGCTCATGCCCCATCTGAGCGACCAGGGAATCACAGCAGGCCACCACCTCATCCGCGAGCGCAAGTAGTGTCGGTTGGCGTTCCGCCAGGCCACTCAGTCGTTTCACATACGCCTCGGGCAAGCCCTGTGTATGTTTCACGGCACCTAGATCATCGTCGATCAGATAGACGATACGCCCAAAACGCTCACGATGCCGTTCGAGCAGACGCACCCAGCGCTCGCCCAGAGAGCGCACGATCAACAGATTGGCACCTGACAGGCGGCATAAAGCCCATCGCGTCGGCAGGTGGTAGCGGCGTGTGTCGAAACGCTCGACGAAAGCCCCCTGCCGGCGAAGTACTGGTGCGGCCGACTCAAGGAAGTAGATGTCCTCGGTGGGTCGAGCACCATCACTGAGGACGATCCACCGCAAGCCTGCCAAGGATGAAGCTTCAGCCGACATCAGGACGGGTCCTGCGCACGCGAGGAGTCTCGGGGCACGACATGCCAGGAAGACTCGACACCACGCGCTGCGGCACGCTTGTCATCACGCGCACGCTCTGCCTTGAGCACCCGGTACTGCAGGCGATTGAGCCATTCGCCGCCCAGCCCCGGCAACGGCAGGAAGGGTGTTGTTCGACTCATTCCCCACAGCGCCAGACGCGAACTCCCCGCGCTGGCCGGCCCACGCCCATGCATGCCGAAGGTATTGGCGATCAAGAGCGTGTTGGCGGGCACCTTGAATAAGGTGGGAGGATTGAGCCCGAAGCGCTCCAGCGCCCCCTCCTCGACTCGGAACGAACCCCGCTGGGTATAGCGATTGGCATGCTCACGCGCCGTCAGGCTCATGTGATACTCCCAATCCAGACGGCCCTTGTTCAACTGCGTGGACTGAGGCACGAACATGAAAGGTCCGTTGCGCTCGCTTACCTCCTCCAGATAAAGCCAGAACTTCATGGTGGGCTGGAAGGTATCCACGTGCAGGGACTTCTGCGGATCAGCCTCATCACTCTCCCGGGCACCATTGAAGACCTTTTCCAGATGCACGATGGGCAGACGGCGGTGTCCTGCACAGAATCGCAGCAGACGCCTCAGCCGCGTGTCCGAAAGCACCTGCTTAGCCACTGGCAGCTCGCTCAGGGTCTCCGGGTCCAGCAATACGCGATGAGTGCGGGTATCACCCTGGCAGCATTCCCGCACCTCACCAGGACCGTGCTCATGCACGCGCTCAAGCTCCGCCTTGAGTTGAGAGAACACCTCTGGCGACAGGAAATCCTGTTTGCACAGATACCCCTCACGCAGGTAAGCCTCACGCTCATCCCTGGGCACACCACGGCTGAGCATTGCCATTCGCCAGCGCATGACTCGGGACGCTGCCTTCACACGCCAGACATGCAGTCCACGGCGGTTCAGCCCCTCATGACCGATGACAGGATTGGCAACGAAGGATTTGGCACCGGTAAACAGCGCAAGCCCCCAAAGGGGAGCCTTCAGAAAGCGCAATGAACGAGACATGGCATTCCTTGTGAAACGGCAATTCTGATAACAGGCAGACCCAAGCCGCAAGACACCTCAACGCAATGAAAAGTCTTCGTGGACGAGAGTCAGATTGGGGTTGTAGTAAGGGTCTGTTGTCAGCTGCTCTCCCCAGGTTTCCAGCATGTAAGAGACCTCCCGCTGCGCACGCGCCTGTTTTTCAGGATTATCGTCCTGACCTCGCGAGACAGATTCGTGGTGATACAGCTCAGCCAAGGGTGTCCAGAGATTGCGATAGCCTGCTTCCCTGACCTTCAGACAGAAATCAACGTCATTGAAAGCAACGGCAAGATGCGCTTCATTGAGCCCGCCGACAGCCTCAAAGACCTCACGTCGGACCAGCAGACAGGCTGCCGTGACGGCACTCAGGTTCTGCGTCAGCATCAGGCGCGAGAAATAACCGGATTCCGTTCTGTGGAAATACTTGTGTGCATGTCCGGCAACGCCACCGATACCCAGGATAACCCCGGCATGTTGCACGGTATTGTTGGGGTAATACAGCTTGGCACCCACACAGCCAATCTCTTCACGCTGAACCTGACCCACCATCTCATCCAGCCAATCAGCATTGATCGGCTCGATATCGTTGTTGATCAAGCCAATGATCTCACCACGCGACTCGCTGACGCCGAAGTTGTTGATGGCAGAATAATTGAAAGGATGATTCCACTGCAGCACCCTTACCCTCGAGTCACGCTGGCTGACCTCCTGCATGAAAGTCAGGGTCTTCTCACAGGTCGATTGATTGTCCAGTATCAAAAGCTCGAAATGTGTATAGGTTGTTCTCTCCAACAACGCCTCGACGCATGGCTTGAGAATATCCACACCATCTCGGGTCGGGACTATCAAGCTGACCAGTGGCCGTCCTCTCACCGGCCAGGTGACACGATAGGTATTGGGCAGACTCCCCAGAGTGACAGAGGCAGGTAACGAGGCTTGAGCCACGTAATCTCGTACTGCCTTGAGCCCTGCCTGACTGGTGTAATCCTTGGCACCGCTGTCCAGGGCAGTAGAACCCTCGCCAGCACGCCAGTGATAAAGTACGCGAGGTATATGGACAATCTGTGATGCAGACAAGTCACGCGTCACTCTCAATGCAAGGTCGTGGTCCTGACTTCCTTCATACCCTGCACGGAAACCACCTGACTGTCGCACCAGCGACGTCGAATACACGCCCAGATGGGACAGATAATTCTGAGACAACAGCAAGTCGGGATTCCAGCCACTCTTGAAATGTGGGTCGTGGCGTCGCCCCTTTTCATCCAGCTTGTCTTCATCGGAATAGAACACCATGGCCTCAGGGGCCTTGTTGATGGCCTGTGCCATGAAGTACAGCGCCTGGGGTGCAAGCACATCATCATGATCAAGCAGTGCGATGAAATCTCCTGATGCCATCTCCAGCGCAGTATTGCTCGTATGAGAGATGTGCTGATTTCGCTCGTGAACAGCGACACGAACCCGATCATCACGCAGCCGATACTCCTCCAGCACTTCGGTCAGCGCCTCATCTCCTGATGCATCATCCACCAGACAAAGCTCAAGGTTGCGATAACTCTGTGCCAGTACGGATTCGATACAGGCACGAAAATGGCCAGGCTCGGGACGATAGACAGGCACCAGAATGGAAATGAGTGGCTTACGTGCCAGAGTCTCTTCCGCTACAGGCATCTCATTCACAGCGATCCAGGCTTGATAATCTCCCTGTCCGCGCCGGTTATGAAAGGTTTCAGCGTAACAGGCCATCAGCCATTGTTGTGGTGTTGAGTATCCATGCCCGTGATACTCCGCCTCCATTCGACGAGACACGCCTTCGAGAGACATTCCTCTGAAGTCATGATGCAGGCGCATGACACGTTTGCGAATCCGATCACGAGCAAAACCGGGAGTCAGCAGGATGAGACGAAGATGTTCCACACTGAAGTTACCCGGTGCATCTACCGGATCAAACCTCAATCGTGTGCCACTCTTGGCGACATGAACGATACGTTTGGAGACACGGCCATTCTTGATGGGCAACGACACACTGTTCTCGTCGGTATAACCCTGCCCTTCATTGAGGTACAGCCTTGATTCCCTGGCTGCAGTCGCATGTAGCACCGTCGCTTCCAGCATGTACCAACCCGGTATCCATGCCCTTGATCGCAAGATCATTTGAGGATCGTCTGACTCAGCGATCAACTCACCACTTCTCGGATCTGAGGTGATATCACGATAACGATCGGTCGCTGGCTGATGACGAATGGAAAATAATGTTTCCCAGCAATGCTCAACTCTGGAATATAAAAACGACAAGATAGATACCACCCATAGGTTCATCGCTTGAAATCAAGGAGTACTTGTAAGCTTGAGGACTCTCTCAAGCAATATTGCCCCGCCCTCAGGCTACCCATCCCGAATCTGAACCCTACATAGCCTTTTCTGGAGGCTCCCAGTCCATATGCCTCGACAGAGAACTCCTTGGCCAGGATGCCATCCATGACCCTGTCACTTACCTTTCCCTCCACGACACGACAGATCTCCAGCACCACCATCTCTGAAGATTCTGGCCACCAGGCATAGCCGCTGATGACCTGCGGCAGCTTGTCAGCGTGATAAGCCAGTGGCGCAGCTCTATCGCCCAATGCCTTCAATCGACGGTCCAGCAACAAGGTAGCTTGTCGATAGAGTCGAATATCATGCTTGTTGAGCACTTCTATCGATTCACGATGAATATTGATCAGATCCTGATACTTGTCGCGCGACACAGGATTGGCATTGGAAGTCCTAGCTTCCAACTGCAAGGCAAAGCGGGCATTGATGACTTTCAAGGAGTCCTCGTATCGCTCCGTGACACCAACAGCCCCCATGCAACCCAAGGGTTGTCCGGCAAGAAGTTTCCATTGTCGGTTCTGCATTCCCGGCTGGCGATAGAATACCTCGAAATCCTCCGTGACTCCGTGATGACGACAGGCATGTAGATACTCAGAAACGACACGAGATACCGGATCACGAACGAAGGTGCAGACTCTGCCAATGCCATAATGGGGCAAATATCGCATGATGGAATAATGCCCCGTCATGAAGGTATCCTCAGGCGACTTGATGACCAGCTGACTGACATCCTTGGCTAGATAAGTGGCTTCCTTGACGGCAGAGGTCGTGACACCAGCGCTGGCACCATAATCCCGCTCGACCTTGCGAAAGCGACGTGAACGAGAAGCCACCACCTCTTCTATACTTTCTCTGAAACTGGTACCAGCAGTCTTGGGAATATGAACGAACAGCATCAGTTGACTTCCAAGATGGAAATGGAGGGGAGAAAATCCAGCGGTACCGTATAGTCATGTTCGCCGATAGTGACGCAGAAAGACTCGATCGTACCGTCCCATTGCGCATCAGAACGCATCACGAAACCACATTTCTCTGGAGCACGATCAAAAGCATCGGCAGCAATCTCTGAGGTAACAGGAGAAATGGATAATGAATATTCTCGTCCTGAGGATGACAGTAACGTCGCTCCCGAGATGACCTTACGAGAATGTAGATTGAATCCATATCCTTTGAGAACTATTTGACCACTGAACAATGAGATATCCGTGACAGCCACATAATTGATGCTGCTAGGTTTCGGCCCCCAGTTGAGCTTCCGGCGTAGCCGCTGTATCCCCTTGTCGGTGACGGAGTGAAACAGACCTTGATAACGCGCAAAAAGATAACAGTCATTCTCTTGTAGCTTGGTCAAGACTGTCTCATATCGATTGGTGACGAAAGCGCGAGAAGATGATTGATGCGATACCAGTTCTGACGTCAGGAAACTTCCCCAGGCAGCTTCATATTCATTGATATGTTGCTGATCAATATTGTAACGCTTCGCTTTAGTCGACTTCGGGTCCGAACGATACCCAAGACGGTTCAATTTGAGAGGCCGAGCATCGTTGGAAGCATGACGGCGTCCCTTATCAAGCGATGAGAGATACTCATGTTGAGAGCGATAGATACGGTGATAGATAAAGGCGCCAGCAAGCCGCTTCTCTCTTACTTCGAACTGCTGCCGGCTCATCAAGGAGCGCTCATGCTGATCATCTTCCAATAACTTGAAAGGCCGACCATCCGCGAGGAAGAAATTCTCACTATTCTTCAGCCTGGCAGTATGAATATTGATACGCTCTACCTTGGCAGAAGTCCGAACAAGACTTTTGACATGTCGGTTATTATGCACCCACATCAGGTCGGAGAACGGGCGTGCATAGGCTGGCCGTAAATGAAGCGGAGTATCAATGGCCCAATTGAAAGACACGACATCGGCTTGCGTGAGATCCTTGCTGGCAAGATAATCATGAATTGACGATTGAAAATCATGTGGAATCCAGAGTTCATCCAAGTCAATGAACAGCACATGACTGAATCCTTGACGGCGCGCCTGCCCAAAGGCGATATTATATGCCTCAGTCTGAAAGTTCTTGCCCTTTACATTACATGATGCCAATAGATCATCCGCCATCACCCAGCTGAATCTATTCTGTGTACGCGTCACCAATGTCTTGCAGACTTCTATGGAATTATCCGTGATGTTGTTCAACCACACTTCACATGCATCAAACCCGAAATACAGATGATGAAAGCACCACTCTGGTAGATAGGCCGCTTCATCTTTAGCTATGGCCACGACCTTGATCTTCATAAACCCACTCTCATCGAAAACAGCGACAAACAAAAAGGGCCTCACTCCCAGAAGGGAGTGAGGCATCAATCACTTATACCCAAAAGTCTTCAGCGCCTCATTCAAAGACAGCGGCCGTCTCGAAAGATTCACCGGCTTCATCCTTGCCCGAGAGCAGCGGGGCCTCACCCTTCACCAGCGGCCACTCGACCCCCACGCTGGCGTCATTCCATTTCAGTGAGTACTCATCCCCCGGGGCATAATAATCCGTGCACTTGTACTGGAATTCCGCGGATTCGCTGATGACATAGAACCCATGCGCGAATCCCGGCGGCACCCATAGCATCTGCTGATTGTCTTCGCTCAAATGGGCACCGACCCACTGACCGAACGTCGGGCTGCTCTTGCGCATGTCCACGGCCACATCGAAGACTTCCCCTTGGGTGACACGCACCAGCTTGCCCTGCGGCTGATTCAACTGGTAGTGCAGGCCACGCAGAATTCCCTGACGGGATTTGCTGTGGTTGTCCTGCACGAAGGTGTAATCACCGCAGTGCTCGACGAATTCGCTCTGGCGAAAGGTCTCCATGAAGAAGCCGCGCTCATCACCGAATATCTTAGGCGTTAGTAAAATAACTTCGGGTATATCAAGATTTTCATATTTCATAAAAACAACCCAAATTTTAGTTAATCAGTTAAAAAGTCAGGCACAGCGATGTTATTTTCATGTATCCATCGACCAGTTGTCTCGAGATCTTCTAACGTATGAACATCAAAGCATCCAGAATTTATATACGGCAAAATATTTGACCCCATACAAGGCCATGGTCCTTGGCCATTGGGGTCAAACACAGCATCGCGACCTCTTAGAACCCAAAATGAGTGGTCAAAAAATACAGCTTGAGGCAAATCTTGACGATTAGCTGAAACCTTATGACCAGTAAAGAACGACTCTAAATACCCATCTTCCGTTACTCTTTTTGCTCGCATTGGATGATACTCTGCATACTCATGAGCAGGAACTACAGAGCTAGCTTTAGCATTCTCTATCAACATACTTATACAGGTATCAATCATATCCTCAGTAATTGTACCAACATTAGCATGTTGAACGACCAAGATATCAACTTTACCAACTGTCTCTTCGATATGCTCTAGGGCATGACGTACTGCATCCGAGCTTTGAGCCGTATCAGATGCTAACTTCGAAGGTCTAACTATAGGCTTATAACCTGCGATCGCAGCTGTATTTAATATTTCCGCATCATCACTACTAACGTAGTAATGATTAATATACTTACTACGAACTGCTGCGGAGCAACCCCATAGCAGAAGCGGAACACCATTAACTGGCAATATATTCTTGTTCTTAAGAGAACTACCACCGCGGCCGATCAATAAAGATACAACATTCATAAAAACCTCACTTATTTAGAAACCCAGTACTTATGATGTTCTGTAGAATGTACTTCCTTGGTTTCACTACCCACTATTTTTTCTGCAATGCGAATATCGGACACAACTTTTGCATAGTCACCATTAACTAGATCAACCGCTACTTCGTCAAAATGCGACCAAGAAACATCACCAAATTTTACATGTTTCTCAATCATGCGTGCACCAGCCGCTACAGCCATCATGGAACATAGGCTACCTATATCGTGACTGGAGAATCCCGGGATTATATTGGCGTGCTCTCGAGAAATATTATAATAATGACGTATAACCCCTAATTGGGTCGCCTCATTAGCTGTTGGATATGCAGAAGTGCATTGCAGTAAATAAACATTTCTCACATTCTTGAATGTTTCAAGAATAAAACTCTCATATTCAGGATGAGTGAAACCTGTAGATATTACAACATCCTTCTTAAAGTCCTTGGCGACAGCTTCCAAAAACTCCGTATGCTCTGAAATAGTAGAAGGAAGCTTCACCATTTCAGGATCAAATTGCTTCATGAATAGATACGAAGGATAATCGAGTACCGAAGCAAACCAACCAATGCCTATACTTTTACAGAATTCATCAACAAAAACAAAATCATCATAGGAAAGCTCTATGCCATGTCGATAGTCTCTAAAAGTGTTACCAAAGGGGGATCGATATTCGCTATCTAGTTTCTCTTTTGTATAAAAAGTTTCAACATCACGTTTTTGCAACTTGATGTAGTCAGCGCCGGCTTGCTTGGAAGCAATAATCATCGAGCGCAAGCGCTCTCTATCACCAAAATGATTTGTTGTGATTTCAGCAATCACTTTTACAGAGAACTTATCTTTAACATTAGAGTTCAAAACTGTGGTATCTTCGTAGCTCAAAGTATTGAAGAGTTTATTGAAAGCCTCCACAGTAAATGAGCTATAAGGCCTAATCCCTACATGTTTGATACTAATATCTAGTTTTTCTGGCTCGGATAGTAGCATCTCAAGAAGATGCTCTTGTGATTTTAGTGTTTTCTCAACATATTCACTCTCACTTTCATTCATATGGATCGGCATTTGATCCGTGAATCCAGTCTTTACTGTGAAGTCAAAGCCGAGTAGGTATACATTTTTCTTCTGGCCTAGTTCTTTTGCCAAGAGGTTTGCAACTTTTAAAGCAGTAATAAGAACAGAGCTTTCGACATGGATATCTGATGAATAAAACCGGTTAAGCAAAAACTCTGAGTTATCAGGGTTGTTGGGAATATACTCGGCCAGTATACTTGAGGTCGCTCCTGTTACAGAGCGATCGCTAATATAGAGATTAGCTTGTGGCCCTTTCTGTTCAAGAACATCTAATACCCACCCGTGATGAAAAACACATATGTTCCCAGGTAGCAACAACTCTGTATCGTTGGTATTAATAACGATATTGTCTTCAAGCGCATTTAAATTAATCTCATCAATTGTGGAACCTTTCCCCAGAATATAGATATCCTGATTCTTTTTATTACCAATAGCTTCAATCAGTAGATTATTCATTTTTCAGCCTTCTGACGAAAGTTTAATTTTATACTTGCGAGTAGGAAAAAGGATCTGCCCAGAATACGGTGATCCATCAACTTCAGCATAGGTACCATGTTCTAATGCCAGGTTCAAACCAGGTAACACATCCCAGCAATTTACACCTTTGACATTTTCAAACCTGGCATAAGCTCCTCTCACTGCTGAAAGCATGTTATACATGGAGCATCCGATGATACGATATTCAAAGCCATCATCAGGTAATTCTATCAGATCGCTTTTTGTTAAGGATGATGACAACCCAATAATACGAGATTTATATTTATCAGTCTTCATTCCTGTCATCAAGAAGTCATTTAACTCAGGTAAATGGATCAATGATCCAACATGTTTACCTTTGGTGTAGATAGAAACACCAACTCCCCACTCCTTTAGCCCAGAAACAAAATTCTCAGTGCCATCTATAGGATCAATAATCACATAAGAACTAGTTTCATCAAAATCAACACTTTCGAATGGTGCATCTTCCTCAGATATTACATTATGATCAGGAAGATTCTTATTAATCAAGTCCACTACGATATCTTGAACAAGTAGATCACCTTTACTGACAAAGCTATCATCTTCTTTCTTCGTAAAGTCTTGCCGCAAAGAGCAAATTTCAGTTAAACGTAGATTTATCTGTTCGACAATAGATTCCAGCACTTTATTTTCTGACATAATTAATTCCTTGTTCACATATTTCTATCAATAGTTACCACGGCGCTTGTCATCCAGGCGCTTCAGTAGGTACTGGCCGTAACCGGTCTTCTTGAGCGCGGAGCCCTGCTCTTCGAGCTGCTCGTCGCTGATCCAGCCGTTGGTCCAAGCAATTTCCTCGAGACATGCCACCTTCAGGCCCTGACGATGCTCGATGGTCTGCACGTACTGACCGGCTTCCAGCAGGCTGTCGTGGGTACCGGTATCCAGCCAGGCAAAACCACGACCCAGTCGCTCGACACGCAGGTCACCGCGTTCCAGGTAGGCATTGTTGACGCTGGTGATTTCCAGCTCACCACGCTCGGAAGGCTCGACGGCCTTGGCGATCTCGACCACGTCATTGTCATAGAAGTAGAGGCCTGTCACCGCATAGGGCGACTTGGGCTTCAGTGGCTTCTCCTCGATGGACATCGCCTTGCTGGAGTCATCGAATTCGACCACACCGAAGCGCTCCGGGTCCTGCACGAGGTAACCGAAGACGGTGGCGCCGCTCGGCTGATTCGCGGCACGCTTCAGCTGATCCGAGAAGTGCTGACCGTGGAAGATGTTGTCACCCAGCACCAGGCAGACCGGGTCATCGCCGATGAATTCCTCACCGATGATGAAGGCCTGCGCCAGGCCATCCGGACTCGGCTGCACGGCATACTCGAAACGCACGCCGTACTGCTCGCCGTTGCCCAGCAGCTTTTCATACTGCGGCAGGTCTTCCGGGGTGGAGATGATCAGGATCTCGCGGATTCCGGCCAGCATCAGGACAGAGACCGGATAGAAGATCATTGGCTTATCGTAGATCGGCAGCAGCTGCTTGGATACACCGCGAGTGATCGGATGCAGTCGTGTACCGGAACCACCGGCGAGGATGATGCCCTTGCGCGCCATATCAAAATCCTTGTCGTATCGACGTGTAGCGTTTCATTCGAAGAAGATCAGGTGCCGCGGGATGCCACACACTGAAGATGATCTGCCAATGTGACAGAGACCGCTGACTCAGCGATCCAGATGTTCCTTGAGTGTCAGCGCCAGCTGAGACTGCCAATCAGGCAGCTCGAGGCCAAGTGCCGACTCGAGTTTCGCCAGCGCAAGACGGGAATTCAGTGGGCGTGTCGCCGGTGTCGGGTATTCCGCTGTCGGGATGCCACCCAGCGTTTGTGGGTCTATCGCCAGCGTTTCCCCCTGCGCGATGGCCAGACGGAAGATGCTCTGGGCGAAACCATGCCAGCTGGTGGTACCCTGCGGGGCCAGGTGATAAAGCCCTGAGCCGATCCGTTGGCGCAATGCCTCGCAGGTGAGCTGGGCGATCAGGCGCGCAGGAGTCGGCGCACCGATTTGATCATTGACGATGTTCAGCGCATCGCGATCACGCCCCAGCTTGAGCATCGTCTTCATGAAGTTGTTGCCACGGGCGGCATACACCCAGCTGGTGCGGAACACCAGGTGACGACAGACACTGGCCAATACCGCCTCGTCGCCAGCCAACTTGCTCTCGCCATAAACGGACAGCGGCGCCGTCGGGCTGTCTTCACGCCAGGGCTGATCCCCATCTCCCGGATAGACGTAATCCGACGAGTAATGCACCAGGGTGGCGTCGAGTTCAGTAGCTTTCTCGGCCAACAGGGCAGGCAATTCCGCGTTGAGGCGCATGGCGCCCTCGCGCTCCTCTTCTGCCTTGTCGACTGCCGTCCAGGCGGCGGCGTTGAGAATCAGCTGTGGTTGATACGTTTCCAGATAGGCTGACACCGCGGCCAGATCACTGACATCCAGTTCACTGCGGCGCGGTGCACTCACCTCGCCGAAAGGCGCCACGCTGCGCTGCAGTTCAAAGCCGACCTGACCGTTGCCCCCGAGAATGAGGATACGGCCCATGCGATGGGAAGTCGTCATCATCAGCTCCCGGTCCCCAGACGCTCACCACGGTAGCTGCCATCCTGTACGCGCTGCCACCAGTTTTCATTGGCCAGATACCACTCGACTGTCTTGCGCAGGCCGGTCTCGAAGGTTTCCTGTGGTACCCAGCCCAGTTCACGCTCTATCTTGGCGGCGTCAATCGCATAGCGCACATCGTGACCAGGGCGGTCCGTCACATAGGTAATCAAGTCTTCGTACCTGGAGATTCCCGCCGGCTTCTCCGGCACCAGCTCTTCCAGCAGGGCACACAGTGTCTTGACGACTTCGATGTTCTGCTTCTCGTTGTGGCCGCCGATGTTGTAGGTCTCGGCGATCTCGCCTTCGGTAGCGACCTTGATCAACGCCCGAGCGTGGTCTTCCACGTACAGCCAGTCTCGCACCTGCTTGCCATCGCCATACACCGGCAACGCCTTGCCTGCCAGCGCATTGAGAATCATCAGCGGGATGAGCTTCTCGGGGAAATGGTACGGACCGTAGTTGTTGGAGCAGTTGGTGACCAACGTCGGCAGACCATAGGTACGCTGCCAGGCCCGCACGAGGTGATCCGAACTTGCCTTGCTGGCAGAGTACGGGGAGCTGGGGGCGTAGGCAGTCGTCTCGGTGAAGAGATCTTCCGGCCCTTCGAGATCCCCATACACCTCATCAGTGGAAATGTGATGGAAGCGGAAACCGGCGGCCTTCTCGGCATCGGTCTCCTTCAGCCCCTTCCAGTACTGACGCGCCGCTTCCAGCAACTGATAGGTGCCGACAATGTTCGTCTGGATAAAATCCGCCGGACCATCAATGGAGCGATCCACATGACTCTCGGCCGCCAGATGCATCACGATATCCGGCTGGAACTCTGCGAAGACTGCTTTCATCTTCTCGCCATCGCAGATATCAGCTTGCACGAAGTGATAGCGATCAGAGTCCGCCACCTCGGCCAATGACTCGAGATTGCCTGCATAGGTCAATGCATCCAGATTGATGACGGTATGTTGAGTTGAGCGAATCAGCTCACGGACGACTGCAGAGCCAATGAAGCCGGCACCACCGGTTACAAGAAAAGTTTTATTCATAGTGGTCTCTAAAATTAACTTTAATACTACACACGTTTATATATACATCATTAATAGGCAAATATACTAGTAAAGCTTTTTTTTAGCTTGTCTATTACAATGGCAGATTTTTCCGCATGCACATCAGAGCAAAAAAACTTATATACTTGCTGATACTGCGAAAGTTCTATTTTCCGACGTAAAAAATCATAAGCATCCGGATAAGTTAGATAAACTTCATTAATAAATCTCGCAGCAGCATTTTGCCTTTTTTTTATATGTTTATTCATATCAAATAGATCAACCTTTATATCGGAAGGGGCAATATATGCATCTAAACTTGATATATATTCTTTCTCCGAAATTTTATATGACTGATCATCGTTGACTTCCCGTGGTATAACTCCCTTAATAAATTCAACATTCTCCATAGACGCAAAATCAAAAGCACGGATCTTATGATTACTATGTACTATACCTGGAATCGAACATATTTTAGCAGGTACTAAAGCCCCAGTCCCTCCGTTGGATACGAAGAAATCAATCCGTTTCGATATCTTTATTTTTTGTTGATAATCCAAACTAATAAGGCTAAATATATTTACATTTGGATTATTCTTATACTTAGTCAAAATATCCAAAAACACTAGAAAATCACCATCATTTAAATCATAATAACTTTCTTTAGAGGTTACACCATCGATATATATATTCAATATCGAATGTTCGATACTAAACTTACTGATAGTTATATCTAACAATGAAACTTGATTTACACACTGCCTTCCATTACCAGTAATACCGAACCAAATGTCAAATGAAGATTTCACTGTCGCATCAGCGTTTGATTCAGGAATATCTTTTAACACACTGCAGTAGTTATTAATCTTTTTGTTTACGTTATCTTTAGCTTCGTTTAAAAATTGATATCCGATTGTTACAGGTCGAACGACAACTCCGGGTATTTCATTTATATTTTTCTCAGATATATATGAAGTATCATTCATGATTAGACGAGGGCTTAGAAAAACATCCTTATAATAAAAATTATATCCATTGCCTAAATCATTCAACATATATGAACTTAAAAGAACATCAAAAAAGTAATGATAAGGTCGCCCACAGGATAGATAAAAACCACTAAAACTATTATTATTGATATCAAAGTTAAAATTTGATTTATTCATCACATCAATTGCGCGCTGAGCTATAGATCGCTGTGTGAAAAAATAAATATCATTAGAGTATATAATCGCATCAATAAAACTCATGCCTTGCACTATAAACCACGGTACCTTTTTAGAGCCGTTTGTAGGGTAAAAAGGGATCACTGAAAAATTCCTAGTAACAATACCTCTTGCTGCTACACAATCATCCCCTGATACTGGATCAGGAAGTATTAGCTTATCTCCTTGAATCGAATCAGATATAAAACTTAAAACAAAATCGATATTAGAGCAATTTATAGCACTATCCCAGTCATCATAGCGCTTAATGTAACTTCCCTTTTCATATTGCTTGATATATTTCAATTTTTGATCCTCTGAATATTGATCATATTCAAGACATTTAATCTTGAGGATTAAACTTGGAATTTGGGAATCTTTCCACATACTCATTGTAATAGCGCATGTAGTCCATTTTACTTTGCACTTGGTTCTTAGACTGTAGTATCAAAAATGCAGCATGCTCATGGAATGGCCTAGAGCGAGAAAAGTCTTCAAGGAGATCAATTGCTTCAGAATATTCTTTATTAGAATATCTATTTATACCATGTTGATAAAGCATCTGTAAGTTAGGATCCAATAACTCAGGTTGGTGAGAATCAATGAATCTTTCAGATAATTCTAAAGATAGAGACAAATCAAACCTTCTCTGTATTGCTACTAGCGGAGCATAAATTTCTTTGAATCCTGGGAATAAATTCAAAGCCTTATAATATAACTCCAGCGCATCTGGAAAATTTTTTTTCTTAACTTCAATTTCAGCCATAAGCTTAAGATAGTGAGCTTTTAAAATATTATTATAGCTTTCTTGATAGCACTCATTTAGGATATCACACTTCTCTTCAAAAACAGCGTTATTTTGTTTTAAAAATTGAATAGAGTCGAGAAGTTTGGAAGCAAATACAATATCGATATCTTTAGGTAACTCTTGTTCAGCACCTAAACATGAACACAGCAAGGAAGAAGATATTTTTTCCTCATGTAACAGTCGATTAGGACTTATTTTATTGAAGATATAAGGGGGCAAACTATGAGGTTTATCAGGTAGTAAAAATAACGATATATTTTGTTTCTTACAATAGACCATAGAATTATAGTAGTCAATTAAATCTCTACCTCCTGTAACTACATATTGTTCGCCATGAAACTCAGTTCCCTTCGATATATTAGGAATGATTTTTAAATTTTTTTCTATATAATATTTTTCACTTTTACTACCATGCATAAATAGCTTATGTTCTAGGCCAAATGCAATAATTGTATCTGCGTTTATTAATTTCCCGATATTAATAGCACCGTAGGCCCCCATACTACCGCCTAATGCTATAATAGAACCAGTCAAGTTATTGTCTTCAATTAAGTCAGTAATGGCTTTTGCATATTGTTTACATGTTAGCGCTGAGTTCCCATCGCCATTGTACCAATTATTATTGCTAGTGTTTACGAGTATTGTATTGAAGCTTTTGTTTGAAAATAAATTACTAAATGAAAACTTACCTTTAGGGACAGTAGCTGCTGAGAAAGCAACAACTGTATTATTTTTTTTATCGGTACCAGGAACGAATAGAATGTAGTCATTATAATTCATGGTCATTCCATTTTTTATGCCAAATTTTTTGTTCTTTCATAGTCGCGATTAACGGCCTAAGTATTTCAAGAGCATATTCTTCCCATTCAACTGGCATTTTGTAATTCTTAGTTGCATTAACCTTTTTATTAGCAACTTCGACATCGATATTAATAGGTGATATGTTTAAAAAATCAGCAATATTGTCTGCTTGCTGCTGAGGATCATCTCTAAAATCCTCGAAATACAAAACCATCAAGTTATCTTTATGTATAGACTCGTTCAAGAGCATGAGGTTTTTAGCATAATCAGCATTATTTATAAACCAATCTTTACTCAAAGTTTCTTTGAATAATTCAATGCCATCGTCCAAGACGTCATCTTCTTTACCGACCCACTTATGATGAAACTTATAATGTGACCACAACCTTTTTAAAGGATCTCTGAGTGTATAAATCACTTTATTGTTTATCGATACTTCCTCAACGTTGGCCCAACCTGCGTGGTCCATCTGACAATACAAATTAGAGAAGTCGGCAAAATATTTACTTTCGGGTAAATTATCGAAAAGAGAGATATACCACTCATTGTCGATTATACTTTTATTAGCATATTTGACATACCACGCAATTTCGTCAAGATTTTCGGATATATATTTAGCATTGCCGTTATGATATTTTTGCATTACATTCTTTAACTTTAGAGTACGATTCCTGAAGTTTAATTGATTCTCAATCCCGACTTTATTCGCAAAATAATGTATCTCTTTCTCAGGGGTGAATTTTACATCGGGATGATCTTTAAGGATTTCGTAGAGCCACGTCGTACCAGCTTTCATTGCACCAACACTTAGGAAGAGATTGTTGATCATTTATATACCCTTATAGTATTTCTTCAGACCGTGAACTTGTGAAGATGCCAAGTAATAAGTTTTTGGATTGGATGGTTTTTTTATTCTAGCATCTATAGCCATCAGCACTTGAGTCAACGCTTTATTAGTAGGTTTGATGACTGACCCGCTATCAATATCTATATCCTCTCCAATTCCACCCAAATTTGAAGCAACAACCCAACAATGACATGCTGCAGCCTCACGCGTGACTAGACCAAAGCTTTCAGGCCATGTAGAGGGCGCAAACAAAATGTCAATTTGTCGATAAATATCTATTACTTTATGCTGGCTAGCGCGACCGACGAACCTGACTGGCACATTTCCCCAATATTGACGGGACTCATAGCCTTCTTCCTTGGAGTGGTCAACCACCAGGAACTCCATGTTCTCTGGCTGGGTTTCCATGACTGCCTGCTTGAGTAAATAATAGCCCTTGTGTTCGGCCATCCCACCTACATGCCCGCCAACAACTCGTTTCGTATAGGATGTGTCCTTGGGTGCCCAAGGTAAGTCATCAGAGATGCCGTTGGGGGTGACCTCTATATCCATAATATCATTCTTGCGATAGATATCTGCGAAGGCATTCGAGACCGTCAGTACTTTATAAGCGCTATTCAATAACCCTTTGAGATATAGCTTTCGCTCAACGGAGGCTTCCTGAGTGATACTAGGCGGAAGTTCAATTGGGTCAAAGGGATCGGGATGCCCCTCCGGATATACCGTCCCAGTATGGTCCACCAGGAACTGAAAGTCAGAAATCCACCATGCATCATGCGCCGTGACAATATAGGGCACTTTCGCATCTCGGGCAGCTTCCACAACAGAACCTGTCAACCGTTGTACACAGTGGAAGTGCACTATATCTGGCTGTTCGCACGCGAGAAATTCAGTGAACATCTCGTACATGCGCTCATCCTTGGCATGCCAATCCATATTCTCACGCCAGAGGGTCGCCGTACGATAGACACGTACCCCATCATGACGATAGATGGACAACTGATGCGGGGTGCGACATTCACTGTCAGCAGTGAAGACGACCAGTTCAAAGTCATCATCATAATGCTTGCGTAATGCCTTGAAGTTATCATCCAGTACCCGAGTTGCCCCGCCGATGGATTGCGGTGGGAAGAACACATTCACAAGTGCAATCTTGCGGCGCTTCCTTACCAACTTTGTCGTGCCTTCTTCACCACGCTCGCAGTGTGCTCTATCCATCAATTCATTGGCATAGGCTTCGAGATCGGATACGAGCTGAGTGCCCAGTATTTCCAGAGAATACTCTTTACGCGTGCGCTCTTGCGCCGCTTGTCCCATTGACTTGCGTAGTTCCTTGCTTTCCACAAGGCGTGTAATGGCTTTCTCCCAATCATCCGCCGTAACAGCCAGGAAGGCATCTTCTCCATCACGAATGACATCACGATAGTTGCGGGTACTACTGACGACTGATGGCACCCCATGACATGCCGCTTCAAACCATTTCAGCTCTGACTTGCACTCATTGATGATGTCATCATGCAGAACAGCCAAGTTGATGTCTGCACGGCGAAGCAATGACCAATATCCCTGCACACTTTTCAAAGGTGGAATCATGGACAATTGCT
>MDSY01074605.1_pt1 | contig 22751 bp, 14 predicted proteins | sample 811131 | NCBI WGS metagenome assembly MDSY01 (sample SAMN05326643, study PRJNA326480) | marine metagenome | isolation source: seawater | place: Atlantic Ocean: South West | collected 2010 | reverse complement strand
TAGTTAGATGCATTTGCATCAAGACAACCTAAAACATCAGCACAACCAGGCGTCAATGTAGATGTGGTTATTGTTCCGGTATCTCCAGCTGTTACGGTAACATTTGTATTCAAACAGCCGTCACCCCATTGCAATCCCCAGCCAGAATAACCATCAGCTATTCCACTAACGGCAACAACATATTCAAAAGTAGTCCCAGGTGCTATCTCAAGTGATCCAGTGTAAACACCATCACCATCTTCGTCAAAAAGTTCAGCACCAAATCCGTTCCAACCATTCCAAGAACCATTTACAGTGACTAGCGCGTAATCAGCACTTGGCTGATCAACACCGTTCATATCCACAACGAATTCAACTGTTGCAGTAGGCAATACACAAGACCCATCATCAATCGTAGCATCTGGATCATAGTTTGTTGCGGTAGCATCTGTACAACCATAAACATCAGAGGATGAAAAAGAAGCCGTAACTGTAATATCCGTTAGTGTCACTGATACATCTTGAGTCGTGACATACAATAGGAACGAACTAAATGTATTTGAACCTTGAGAAGGAATGTCAATTGAGTATGATGAAGCCTCACCACTAACCGTTACAGGAACAGTATTGAAACTAGGCTCTGTATCTGGGTAAGGATTATATTCAAATCGAAAATAGACATCAGTTGCGCTCATCTCAGGAGTAGAACCTGTAAATGTGATTGAGCCACCATCTACAAAACTTAATGGATAAAGACTCGCATCTTCATTTGCAAAACCTCCCCAAGCCTGAGAACCAGCGGGGTTAGTATAAACTCCCGCTTCATAAAATGTTCCTCCGAACACACCTGAGAATTCAATATCTGTAAATGTTAATTCTTGAGCGTATGAAGACACTGAGAGACTTATAAAGATAAGAATAGCTAGAGCTCTTGGAAATGTATTAATATGGGACATCATAGAATATTTTAAATAAAAAAAACTTGTAGCAATAAATATACACTAAAGTTTTAGTAAAACATACTATAAGTGGCTCATTATATTATGTTCAACGCTCATTTTTCACGTTTAAACGAAGAAATCAGCTACATTCTAAATAAATAATTTTCTTTTTCTACAAGTTTTGAGTATCGCTCAAAATCAAATTTGAATAAATTGGCAGGTCGATGATTGACATTCTTTTGCTTCTCATCAAGATTTATAAGGGGGATAGGCTTGATTTTTTTACGGAAATTAGCTTTATCTAGAGCCGTGTCCTGAGAATATTCATACAACTTTTGCATTTCATTCAGCGTAAACTTCTCTGGCAACAAATCAAAGCATATGGGCTCCCTTTTTAACTTTTGACATAAGAGATCAAAGGTCGATTCTAAAATTTCATTGTGATCAAAAGCCAATTGAAGTGATTCGCGAATTGGAACCCATTTAACTTCTTCGGCCCAAGAATCTGCTACTGCGTTGATATCTTCTTTTCTTACAAGTGCAAAATAGGCGTTCGTTATGACACGGCCTTGAGGATGTCTATCGGGTTTACCGAATGTTTGACCTTGATGAAGTGTCACGCCCTTTACTTTGGTTAATTCTGTTAAAATTCTACTTGCAGCATCAGTTAAATCCTCCTCAGGATAAACAAGATCACCCGGAATTGCCCAAACACCCATGTAAGGCTCAATTGCTCTTTTAATTAATAGGGCATGTATCTCTCCTTTTTCATATCCAAAAATAACGCAATCTAAAGAAAATGAATATGAGAAGAAGTTATCGAACTTAATTTTATACGCCATCCTTAGATTTTGAGTTAAAACACGCCTTTAAAATATAAAACTGAATCTTTCTGATTTGATCCATCCCAAACTTTAATTCCAATAGATTTAATGCTTTGATGAACCCGAGTGAATCGTTTGCTCATCCGCTTTAATAATTCATTTAAGGACTGCAAATTAAAGTAAAACAATACTAAATTCATCTAAAATCAAGTCTCGAGGATAAATTATTTAGCATTCATTACCGAAAGCAGCTAGAATTTCTAAAATGTCTGAAACCCCAACAATTCCGTCCATATTTAGGTCGTATTGGCAACCTGTACTGCAACCAAATTCGCTAAGAACTGTAAGCACATCGCTTACTGTAACAAAACCATTGTTATCTATATCTTCAGGACATCCTGGATCTACTGTTATACATTCCGAACATGACCCCCAAGTATCAACTGTTGTAATCGCACCTACTGTAATTAATCTGTTTGCCCAATTTGCGTAATCTGTAACCGGTGCACAGCTTCCACCATTTGTCATTTCTTCTAATAAGCCTGGCGTTTCTTGTTGGCCCCATCCATCTGTACAGTATATATATTCAAACGACCCTGCTGGCAAGCCAAATGTTCCTTCCCAGACTCCATCTCCATCTACATCTGTTAATGCATAGTTGCCACATGACCAGCCTTCTGAGGGACCTGTTGCTGCAACTGCTAATGGTGAAAGTCCTGAACAGTTCATGTCTACTGTTAAGGTGACATCATACATGCATGAACCATTGTCAGAAGATGCAGATGCATTGTAATTAGACGCTGTTGCATCTGTACATCCTGAAACGACAGCACAACCAGGCGTCAATGTAGATGAGGTTACTGTCCCAACACCTCCTGCTGTAACGAAAACATTTGCATTTCCACACCCGTCACCCCATTGCAGCCCCCATCCAGACCAATTATCAGCAGAACCTGTGACAGCAACTACATAATCAAAAGTCGTCCCTTGCTCTATCTCAAGAGATCCGGTATAAATACCATCGGAATCTTCATCAGCTAAAGTTACACCCCAGCCGTTCCAACCATTCCAAGAACCGTTTACAACGACATTGTCATATTCAGCACTTGGCTGGTCTACACCGTTCATGTCTACAACAAATTCAATTGTTGCTGTTGTAGACTCTCCCTCACAGGATCCACATGTACCATATGTATTTGAAACATCTCCTGAACCCACCACCCATTGTCTGTTTGCATATGAAAAGTAATCAGTCACGGGAGTACATGACCAATCTTCTGAAGCTGAACCTGCAGCAACTAAATTTTCCTGTACACCATCTACAACTAATAAATACTCCATATTATCTGCGGGTGCAGGATCAAAAGTAAAGGTCCAAGAACCATCGCCATTGTCAGAAGCAGCTGGACCTGCAGTCGAATCCCAACCCCACCATGGACCAGTCATTCTAACTGAGCTCGCACTATTGCAAACAGTTGTTGTAATACTGAGTGTTGTGGATGCATACGTACACGAACCATCATCAGTCGTTGCATTGGGATTATAGTTGTCAGCTGCGGAGTCAGTACATCCAGCATCGTCTTGATAGACCCGAACATAATCTACCTGCATGACTGCCGGGAATTGAGTTAACCCGTTGGGAGGGCCAGGCCAATTTCCACCTACAGCAAGGTTAATGAGAAAAAAGAACGGCTCATGAAATTCTTCTTTTGAAACTGAACCATCACCGATATTCGTCTCATGAAACATAACTCCATTTAGAAACCATTGAATACTCGAAGGAGACCATTCAATACCATAGACCTGGAATTCACTCGCATCACAAGAAACAGATCCTCCAGAATATTGGTGTCCGTTATTGTTGTAATGATGGGTTCCGTGAATAATGGTCTCATTATTAACATGCTCCATCACATCAATTTCTCCACATTGCGGCCAACTCACATTGTCAATGTTGGCGCCAAGCATCCAAAAAGCTGGCCACAGACCTTGACCAACAGGCACTTTAATCCTGGCTTCAACCCTCCCATAAGTAAAGTCAAATAAACCTTTTGATTTGATTCTCGCAGATGTATAGTTTGCGGAACCGAATTGCTCATTAAGGGCTGTAATATTCAGATACCCATTTTCAACAGAAACGTTTGAGCTGCTATTTGTGTAATATTGCTGCTCGTTGTTACCCCATCCCCAATCACCTTGACCGATATCAGAAGTCCATTGATTTAGATTTAAATCGGTGCCGCCAAATTCATCAGACCAAATCAATGTGTACTGACCCAGTGCTGCGAGATGAAAAAAGGAAAACAATAAGACAAGGTGGAGTTTCATGGGTTTAATATAATAAGAAAAGCGTCAAAACGCGGCATTTAATGCTTGATAAATGATACGGTGTTAAAATTATCCCCACCAATTATTTCAATGAAATACATACCACTCATCAAGGACGAAATGTCTACTGACTCTGTGTTTAATCCAGACATTAATTTACGACCCACTGAATTATATATGTTATAGCTGTAATGACTTGGAACATTAGACAATGAAATTTTGTCAGAAGCCGGATTCGGATATACTTCAAACTCCAGTTTAAGATCCGTGATACCCACTTCATCCTCACATGCTGGACACATTACACCACCACAATCAATGCCAGTTTCGTCTTGATTCATCACACCATCATTACAGGTCTCTAGCAAAGACTCCCCTTTATAAAGATATAAATTGTCATACCACGCGTTTGACAGATTAGACGTAATATGGATCTGAGCCAAGTCACTTGTTGTTAAGTTACCAATCACAAGAGGCCCAAAAACAGTGATGTCAACATCGACGGAAACCCAAGATCCAGCAGTCATCGCTGGATTCGTTCCAGCATTAAAATTAACTTCTAAACCAGTGGCTCCAACTTCAGTTTCATTCCCAGCCCAATCCACTAATTTTAAGTTAAAAACTTTATCGATCACATATGTTTCATCCGTATAAAAATCAAAATGAAGATGCGTGAATGCTGAGGCATCTATTCTATTATTCTCAAAGGAGATTCCTTGGCAACCTTCACCCAAATAACGTTGTGTTGGGTTGCCTGCAACCATTTCTTCTGCTACTGAAGGAGAAAAACCACACAAACCAAAGTCAAAATCATCAATTACAACATCCGCATAAGCATCACTGTAAATAGAAATTACATCACCTGGATCTCTAGCTGGTGGTATTGGTGCTGAAACCATTGGTCCACCCATCACAACAACACATTCCCCATCAACACATTCTTGTCCCTCAGGACATGTAACATCCGCACAAGGGTCTGCAATTGAACTACTTGAAACAGTCATATTTGTTAATGTAACTGGCGCATCTAGAGTTGTCACATACAATAGGAATGAACTAAATGTATTGTCTCCTTGAGCAGGAATGTCAACTGAGTAAGATGTTTCAACTGTACCACTCACTGTCACAGAAGCAGTGACAAAGCTGGGCTCAGTGTCAGGATATGGATTGTACTCAAATCTGAAATACATATCTACGTCTCCCCCAGCAGTTGCACCTGTAAAGGTGATCTCGCCACTGTCGGAAAAACTTAATGGATAAAGACTGACATCTTCATTCGCAAAGCCTGCCCACACTTCAGAACCTGTAGGGGTTGTATATGTGAAGCCATCAACTGTTGAACCACCAAATGTGCCGGAGAATACCACGTCTGTATGTATGACTTGGGCGTATGACAACACCGAAGCACTTAAGGAAATCAAAATAGCTAGAACTCTGAAAGAAGAAGTCAAATAGGTCATCGTCGGATAAATAATCTTTTGTAAAAACAGTTGTATATTGTCAAATATACAATAAGTATTTCTTCATATTAAGATTCTATAATTCTAAGACCAATCTTAAAAAGATCCCGCTATAAAAACTCTGGTTATGTTTTAGTCTTCTTCAGCCAGATCAATATGCCAAGCAAAGGATGTTTGGCGGAAATATTTTCTACAAAGAAGCAAGATGACTTAAAGTCGTTCGTCGGCGAAATAATATTGTTTGCAAACAAATACAAGGGCTTCGTGTAAAAATTACACTATATCTCGTAATTTTTGAAAATTAAATGCGTAGATTTTGCGCTTCAATAAACAGAACACATGACGAAGCAAGAAACAAACTACAGTGCCCTAACGACATTGACAACAGTGTTCTTCTTTTGGGGGTTTATTGCTGCTGGCAACAGTATTTTTATTCCCTTTTGTAAAAATTACTTTTCATTAGACCAATTCCAATCTCAACTTATTGACTTTGCCTTTTACCTCGCTTACTTCCTGGGCGCATTGGGATTATTCGTTGTAGGATCTCAGAAAAACAAAGATCTTGTAGGTAGTTGGGGATATAAAAAAAGTACCGTTTACGGTTTGCTGTTCTCGGCGATCGGCGCTGGAACGATGATTGTATCTGTCTATATGAACACGTTTACTGGAATGCTTTTGGGGCTGTTTGTGGTTGCACTTGGATTCTCACTTCAACAAACGTCTACGAATCCCTTTATGGTCGCATTGGGGGATCCTAAAACGGGGAGCAACAGAATCAACCTTGGAGGCGCGATCAATTCCTTAGGAACAACATTGGGGCCGATCATTATCGCTTTGGCGCTATTTGGATCTGCTGCTGCAGTAGATGATGACATGATTGCGTCTTTAAGCTTAAGCAAGGTGATCGTTTTATATGGCGCCGTCGGTTTATTATTTATTGCACTGGCCACCATTTTAGGAAAGTCGAAAAGCGTTCCCGCAGGCATTTCTGAAGAAACTCCTGAGAAAGCAAACAACGCACTTCTCACACTGTTAGCGATGACCGTTTTACTCGCAGCTTGCTTCGCCCCTGTTTTTAACAGCTACAGATTTGATTATGCAGTGCTTGATATGCCAGGCATTGAAATGACAAGAATGTGCTGGCTAGCGGGAGGCCTTGCGGTCATTGTCATCGGCATTCTTTTTGCGCAGTTTAAATCATCACGCAATGCAAGCGGCTGGGGCGCAATGCAATACCCGCAGCTCACACTGGGGATGCTCGCTATTTTTGTATACGTAGGCGTAGAAGTGGCGATCGGGTCGAACCTAGGAGAGTTTCTAAAGCAGCCAGAGTTTGGCGGTTTTGAGTCTTCTGAAATCACACCATTTGTAGCGATGTTTTGGGGAAGCTTAATGATCGGTCGCTGGGTGGGAGCCGTCAACGTTTTCCCGCTCTCTTCTGTAAAGAAAAACATTCTGAAATTCATCGTACCGTTTGTGGCATTCGGCGTCGTAATGGGTGCCACACACCTCGCCGGGTATGACACCTCAGCCCTCAAGTGGTACTTTATTTGCATCTTAGTCCAAATCGCAGCGTTCTTCCTCACGAAAGACAAGCCTGCATTTACACTTAGCGTTTTCGGGATTCTCGGACTGATCTCCATCATTATTGCGCTCAACACGACAGGTCTTGTCGCAGTTTACGCGCTTCTGGCGTGTGGACTTGCATGCTCTATTATGTGGCCTTGCATCTTCTCTCTCGCAATCGCTGGACTGGGTAAGTACACCACACAGGGATCTGCATTCCTCGTCATGATGATTCTAGGTGGTGCCATCATCCCTCCCATTCAAGGGAAACTTGCCGACCTCGAATCCGTGGGAATTCAGAACTCTTTTGTGGTTGGAGGGCTTTGCTTTGCGTACCTCATTTACTATGCTATGTTTGCAAAACGCGCACTCAACAAGCAAGGCCTATCATTTGAGTAATCAGGCTTTTAAACTATAAGTATTAAACCTTTTATAGAGACATAAAGGACTCGTCGGTGTCGGAGAAATGATCTTTAAAATGGCATCGAAATTTTCAAAGTGAATACATCTGAAGTCACATGCTACTCGACGACAAATCTTTTGATGTCGTGGTGCACCCTTCCGCTACTTAACACGTTAATCTGAAAAACGTACGCTCCTGGCGCAAGCTTTTGAGATTCTGTTTGCAACGCAATTTGATGGCTCCCTTCATTCATCATACCTAGTGACTTCTCATATACTTTACGCCCACTTATCGCATAAATCGACATCTCTACATCTGACGATTTCAGGAGATGCAAGGAAATCTGTGAATTCAAAGAAAGTGGGTTTGGGGTGGGCTCACCAAGAGAAAACACCTTTGCGGCTTCACGCTCCAAATAGCCAACGCCATTGACACCTGTTCCTGCCACGGCAACTTCAATGTCGCTTACATAAGACTGTAGTTCCTCATCCCACACCAGGGTCGCAAGTTGATGTTCATACCCATCGTTAAACGCCCCATCCACTTCAGGCGTCATCGGATCTGGACCTTGGGTATGTATGTTCGGGTTGTTTGTCGCAATATCGACTGCCGCTTGGTGAGGCCACGTAAATTGTGAGACGGCTGCAAAAGACGTGCTGACATGGACTTGAAAGTGCATGTGTATGACGCGTCCAGGGTACCAACCGGGCAAGATCGAAATAAATTCAACATCACCATTGTCATCTGTGATTTGATATCCTCGCATGTAGGTCTCACCTTCACTTCCAAAAGCCGAATATCCGGAGTAATCTCCATTGACATCACACGCCCAGAAGTTCACACGCAGGTTAGGCATGGGCTGACAATTGTCAACGCCCACAACACGCATGCGTTGAATGACGCGTATCCCAGGTCTCCCTTCAGTAATGTCTTGTCTAAAGAAAAAAGTGTTGTCCGACAAATCCAGCGGAAACGGTCCTGCTATCTCAGATGGAATCAATGTACATCCACCTTGACCCCCAGCTGGACTCACTGACAATTCAGAAGCTGCTGCGGCTGCAACAATAGGTGCTGAGATGATTGCTCCACTTGCGAGACCCATAGAACGAAGGAATGTTTTTCTTTTCATTCTTGTAAGGTAACCATAGCGATTAGATTTCACAAGGAAGCCCTGTATTCAACTTTAAGACTCGGCATCTATAATCCCAAGAAAAACAATTAATTCTCAAAGTAATTACCCGGGCCCATCATACATCATACTAATAGACGGTAAATCGAGCTCGAGCACATTAGTTGCGAAACCTATCATCACAAAACCAAAGGTCCCGATAATCCCGACGAAACCATTTAACACTTGGTTATCAGAATAAAATTCGACTTTTTCAATATCATCAAATGAAAGTGTCATGAGGTTAGAATTATCATCTTGATATAAATCTTTATGGCACAATCCTTTTTGCATATAAATATGCATTTCATTCTTGGGTTTTTCTGTAAAGCAATTATAGATGTTCAACCATCTTTTTGAATTCTTGTGATTTTGATGTTTTTTTGAAATATAATTATGATACCCAGTGACAATTTTCAAATGATCTTCAACCACACATTGAGCGATATGACAATCAAAATCTTCAGTATGAACAATGACATATCTTTTTTCCTTTATATTTTTTCTTCTATTATAAGAGGTTCGATTATGCAGTGCTTGAAATGATGTTCTACTTCTCTGATCAACATGATCAATATGAGCAATTTGATTTCTATCGATTGTGAAAGTGTCCTTTGACGTTTGAATAGTAACATCCAATTCCGTCGATTTTAGGATTTCACCTTGATACGTCATATGGTTTTTTAAAAGAATCCTCGCGTTAATCCTTTCCGAATTCATCAATAAATCAGAAGTCTTAAGGGTGTTTTTAATTTTGTAGAAGCATCCTGAATTCAACAGTGAAACAAACAATAAAGACAGAATGACGTGCGTGGATATATGTGAAGGAAGTGATTTCATAGTTTGGTTATCGAATATCAAACTTACAACATCAGCGAAACAAAACGTCTGTTCTTAGTGAGGTTAAAGTCACTTATAAACAAAATGTAAGCACAAGGGTAGGCACAGTAAAAAAACAAAACCTCGCTATCTCAATGATAACGAGGCTTTATAAATTTCAGTTGTGACCTGGGATTACTCACACTGCTCTGCAGTGCTCGTGATCGTGATCGGTGGGCGGGGCTGACAACAAAAAACATAAGCTCCGCGCCCTTCGAGCGCAGGGGCTCTTTTTTATACCCTTATACTTACACAAGTAAACTTGTGACGCAGCAAGCATAAAAAAAGCCCGACACATTGTGTCGAGCTTTTGTTTTTTGTTGTGACCCTGTAGGGATTCGAACCCCAAACCTTCGCATCCGTAATGCGATGCTCTATCCAGTTGAGCTACAAGGCCAATTTGAACTCAAGGTCGAGTTCTAAACGGACGGCAAAGATACTCACGTTCAAGCATCGTGCAAATTTTAAATGCAATTTTCGTGAAATAAGAAATCCGCACCGGTGACTGGGAGTTCAAGTCGAAACTTTTGTCTTCAGCAACACCGATGCGGATCCTCCAGTCTCCGTCACCTGAACCGGGTAGGAGTCCTTTGAGGGGCCAGGGCACGAGGCCCTAGCTTCTCTCCGGTCCGATCAATGTCAATGTTAATTTCTATCAATCGTCTGGCTTCCTCAAGCATCTTATTCCGTGCTGTCTTGCGACGTCGTCCATATCCTCACCAACAAAAGAAAACAAGAGGGGAACCTCTTTATCTCTCCAGCGGATCGGGGTCGATGCTTTGCAACCGAAGTTGCAGCGACACGGGTACGATACCCTTTGGAAAACCGAGCTTCGCCTTAATTGGTTGATCTCGGCCTTTGCGCAGCTTTCACTAGCGCTGTTCGAACGGCGGGCCTACTTAGAACTTAGTCCTCTATTTCGTGTCGAAACACGACAAAGAATTCCTAAGTTTTACAAGAGCAAAGACAAGCCTTGCTTTCGTGCATTCCGCTGCTTCCGTCATGAAGAACCCATTAAGTCCGATAGTAAGCGCGTATACACACAAGGTGTATCGGTTGCGTACCCGTTACTCAACTGACAATTTGAACTTTGACCAGGTCAAATTACAAACTGCGAAGTCCAATAGCATCTCTCGAAAACTACGGGATGACTCATTCAACATGTCTTTCAATGTGTCAACTCAAGATCGCCGAAGCTTTCTTTCGTGATTCCTTTCGAAATCCAACCATTCTCAGGCAGAGACGCATCTCAAACTCGAACTCCCAATCAACGTTGCGACTGGGATAGCAATCTAAACCTCAATCGGTCTAGGGTCTGTTTAGAATTTCATTGCTGAACTTCTTCCCTTCGTGTAACTTCTGTTTCTCTCTCAAGAATTACTCCCTTTCGGGACCCCTTTCACCTTTCGGCTGCCTTCTATATAGAATTCGATTTGCATCTCGTCAACATAGATCGCTTTGGGGGTTCAGCCACATTGCTTGAAACAAATAAGCAACTAATTTCCTATGTCAGTCAAATTATTTAGGCAAAAGCAATTCACAAGAAACACACATAGCTTATAAACAATTGTTAAATACGTGCTTATGCGCTTTAAAGTGTTATGCAATAAAGTATCGAATACTGACTGTGGCAGGCAATTCAGCGGGAAATGTCCGTGAACAAGATTCGTCAATCCTGAGGCCTGCTTCTGCAGCCATGGCATCGTATACAGGTATTTCTACGATATACTGATCCGCAAATCCATGCGTAGCGTCATATGCTGTAGCAGGCATACCTCCCTGAAGATCTGCCGCATCATCGGGATCTATTGTGTGAAGTTCTACGACAAGAAGACCGTGTTCTGCGACATATGGAGACCATCTTAAAAAATGTTCTTTTAAACTCTGTTCCACATTGCGAAGTTTAAGACGTTCTCCTCGAAAGGCAAAAGCTCCTGTAGAAACAGCTTTCTCAGGCCTGTCAATAACCGGACGATTGAATATTCTGTTGTGATCCAGAAAAGATCGCACACTCATTAAATCTCCCAAGCGAATCTTGTGATGTGTCCAAAGATCTAGGGCGAGTTGATCTGGATCACCTATGTCTCCCCAAATAAAATGGCCATCCACGTCTTCCTGTTTAAAGTGATCTGCTGTGGCCACCAGCGCTTCTTGATTAAAGTCCGCACCCACAAGTTCCAAGGGGTGACTGTCTAGGTTTTTTCCGCGTAAGGTGGAATTCTTGATTACCTCATATAAGTGGAGCAGCATCGCTCCATTTCCGCAACCCATATCACAGATCCCTACAGGTTGCTCATCTAAAGGAGCGTTGAATATTGATTTTACGACCTCATCCAAGTGGGTGAAATATGCTTTGTGGGCACCTCCTGAACCCCAAACGTTTAAGGTTCTGTCGATATGAATCTCTGGCTCACCAGGTTCTGTTCGCCACAAATAAGAACCATCACCGAAAATCAATTCTCGGGCCCAGATAAATGTTTTTGTATACGATGTTGTCACACCATAAGAAGCAGAACGGTTTAAAAAGAATGCCCCTTTTTCAGTCCGATCCCAACCCAATAGCTGCAAAACTCTGCCCCAAGCCTCCTGCTTAGACGCATCCATTTTAAGGACTGCATCATCGTGCGCTTCCCATGTTGACAAAGGACGCGTTCCATGAATGGTCCCAAGTGTGACAAGCCATGGAGACACAAGTGCCCCTTCCAAATGATTTTTTACCCTTCCCATAATTCCTTCATCTGGCATCTCTGACCAGGCGTCCATTAAAATCTCCATCGCCATCGTTGCGGAAGAGGTCATAGGGGTTTTCGGCGTATTCCAATCATTTGCAGACTCTTCTAACCAAACTCGACCTGTGGCATATGAACTGCTGTGACGGTACCAGTCTGTAGGTGTTTTCCCAACAGATGGTCTGTAATTAATTTTGTCTTCAGCGCGAGCAGCTTCTAACAAGCCTTGTGAACAAAGCATTCTAAGTGCCACATTTAAATATCCTGCATTTGCCCTATACTCTGCGGCAAGTTCATCGACATCACCAGAAGAACGAAACACCCTCTCTAATAATCCCCATTCCTCAAGAACAGGAACAACTCCACACATGGCCAAGCCATCTAAATGATAGAACAGCCTATTCCTTAACAATCGTTTTTCTGATTTCTCCATTGTTACAAAATTACCTTAATACTCTTTTAACAGCGTCTTTGTGTATGAGCACTGCAATGGTTTTTGCACGGAAGTAAGCCATCGAAATGTATTGACGACCTCCATAAGCATTTCCTTGACCCCAGCTGTTTTTAATCACAAAGTATTTTTTACCAGACTGATCTGTCGCCAATCCGACAATATGCATCAGGTGGTCGTCAGTCGTGGTTTGGTTGTCAAATCCTTTCTGACGAGACTCCTGAGTCACATCAGCCTCAACAATCTCTTGCTTCCAAAGTTTAGACTCCTCCCCATCTGCAGGCATCAGAGCCATTCCATTTCGAAAACTGAAACCCTTCTCACTCACATCGGCATCCCACGCGACCGTATAACCATTCACAACTGCAGCCTCCACAGAACGTTGGAGATCATTTAAAGGTACATTGTAGAACTCCCCTTTGCTGAAGTTATCCGGAACTTCCAGAATGAACGTCTTGCCAAACGGGTGATGGCTGAAGGATGTAATATTCATATACGCTTGGGGGTCAATCCCAAGATAGTCTCTGAATGACTGAGGTGTATAAGACTTGCCTTCGAAGTCAAATGATGTTGGGAGTTCCCCGAGATAGGTGTCTAAGATCCCATCTATTGTTTCTTCCCACCTTGGATCGAGATTTCCGCTTGGTTTTTTCACAAGCGCTTCAACAGTTGCGAGAAGCGCAGCGTCCATGTCTCCGTGATCGTGGATCGTTTCACCATCTTGAAGGCCAGTATATGCTTCTTGTGGTGCGAGCCCCCATCCACTGGCAGCGTTTAAAACATCATGACAAAGACTTCCAGCACTAAATTGATACTTCCCTTGCATTCTGAGATATATGTCAGCCTTAAGTGGGTAGGTATACCTGACGGTCGCCATTTCACTTAAATCAACAACATGTCCAGAAATACGTGCGGCCTCCGATTCAAGAAAGCTAGAAGTAGAATAACTCCAACATGTTCCTGTTCTACACTGGTCCTTTACAGAAGTCGCTGTAATATCCGCCAATGACTTAAATGAATATGAGAACGTGCCGCTCTCAGCATCCTGAGCAAGCAAAGACATATTGGTGAAGAAAAAAGAAGCTATAAGGGCTACAACGCCGGTGTAAATAAATTTATTTTTAATTTTCATGCCCTAAAAATACGAACTTGCAATCCATGAATAAAGAATTATTATTACTAACCGCGTTCATTGCGGCAAATTGTTTGCAGATTTCTGCCCAAAAAATGCCGTATTTCCAACAAACTGTAGACCACAACATCCATGTTCAACTGAATGATATCGATCACAAATTGGATGCTGAAATTTGGACCCAATACGTCAATAACAGTCCAGACAAACTCGACTATTTGTGGTACCATGTATGGCCAAATGCCTACAGCAGCGGAACATCAGCCCTCGCAAAACAGCAGTTTAGGGAAGGAAACTTATTCCTCTTTTATGCGATGGCTCGAGATTTGGGAGGCATAGATGGCCTTGACTTCAAAATTAATGGCGAGGGTGCACGTTGGGAGTACCACAACCAACACTCCGACATTGTAAAGGTTCATTTAAACACCCCACTCCAACCAGGGGAGTCACTAGAAATATATACCCCTTTTCAAGTGAGAATTCCCAGCGGAGAAATTTCACGACTGGGCCATGTCGGACAATCCTATCAAATCACACAATGGTACCCCAAGCCCGCAGTTTACGACCGAGACGGATGGCATGAAATGCCTTACCTCGGTCAAGGTGAATTCTACTCTGAATTTGGAACCTTTGACGTGCATGTCACACTCCCCTCGAACTATACCATAGGGGCTACAGGAGACATGCCCATTTCTGAATCGAACAACAACGCAGAAGAAATACAACGACTTGAACAACTGGACCAAGACACCAGAGCATACTTTAAAGAAAAAGACATCTTAGGTGAAAGTGAAAACATCACAAACGAATTTCCTGAATCATCCAACACTTTGAAGACCTTGCACTACCATCAGGAAAAGATTCACGATTTTGCATGGTTTGCCGACAAGCGATTCAAGGTTCTTAAAGATTCGGTAACGCTTCCTCATTCTTCTCGTCAAGTGACAACATGGGCCATGTTTACGCCAAACGAAGAGGATCTTTGGCGTGAGGCACCCGATTATCTTGGTGATGCGACCTATTATTACTCTCTTTGGAATGGAGATTACCCCTACAATCAAGTCACAGCAATAGATGGGACAATCTCAGCAGGTGGCGGAATGGAGTACCCGAATGTGACTGTAATCGGTGAGTCTGGAAGCGCATTCTCTTTAGATGTCGTGATCGCTCATGAAGTCGGACACAACTGGTTTTACGGAATCCTTGGATCAAATGAACGTACAAATGCATGGATGGATGAAGGCATTAACTCATTCAATGAAACACGCTATCTGCTGGAACGATATGGAGACAGTGGAGATGACCTGGGGCTCATTTCAAGCAGACTGTCGGACAAGTGGATGGAAAGGCTTGACATCGCGGATTTTGAATATCGATGGGTTGACGAGCTTGCCTACATCTTTCCCGCAAGGTTTGGTACAGATCAACCTTTGCAATGCCACAGTGATGTATTTACCTCAATAAATTATGGCGCAATGGTCTATAAAAAGACTGCAGCAGTTTTTGCCTTTCTAAGACAATACCTAGGAACAGAAAGATTTGACAAGGCCATGCAGCAGTATTTTGAAGACTGGAAATTCAAGCACCCCTCTCCCAGTGACATGAGAACGTCTTTGGAGAATTCGAGTGGAGAAGACCTCGGATGGTTTTTTGATGGTTTTATAAATACTTCATCTAAAAATGATTGGGCAATTTCTCGTGTAAAGAGTAATAATACAAGCACAAGTGTCACTGTCAAAAACAAAGGTGAGATGACGTCACCCGTTGAAATTGTTGCGTACAATGGAGACCATGAAGTGGGGCGAGTTTGGGTCGATCCATCTAACCCAGGATCAAAGGCAGATGTTTTAATACCTGGATCAGGCACCACACACATTGTGTTAGACCCAGAACGTTATGATCTTGATTACGACAGACAAAACAACAACGCTCGAACAAAAGGCATGCTAAGAAAAGTCGAGCCTGCACAAATTCGCTTGGGCACACGTCTAGAAGATGGTACAAAAACGCAAGTGTTTTGGCTTCCCGTGATTGCATGGAATGCCCACAACAAGATGATGTTTGGCGCAACCATTCACAACACCACCGTTCCATTAAGAGATTTCGAATGGATGGCCACACCTCTGATCAACAAAAATGCACAATTGGCCGGATTTTCTAGAGTGTCATATCACACAGGACCGTTGTCAATCAACCTACGCGCACAAAGGTTCTCTACTGAGGAATATATAGATGATTCGAACACCAACGATACTGACACTGCTCCCATGAATCGGATAAGCTGGAGCATAATGAGGAAATTTAACGCCGAACAAAATTCAAACTGGGCGTCTCAAATCAAGTATGAATCTGTTGTTGTAAATGGATTTAATGACAGCCGGCTTTATGCTACCACGCCTTGTAGAACTTCTCACAGCTTGGCTTTTGACGCCATTAAAAAGCGTGGCAAGATTCTAGGTCTTCAACAGAAAATGGGCTTCGAGACACGCAAGTTCATCACCATGGAGAATCAAACTGAACCACAGCCAGTTGGGGACGAACCCGTTTTATATAAAGATGTTTTTAATATCTCTACGGCATACTATGAAGCAACCAAGCGTATTTTCAATTCAAGTAAAAAAATAAAATTGAATGTTTTGTCGCGTGTTATCTTTCATGATGAAGATGTCAATGTTTTGAATGGTCCAAATAACAATGCTCAAATCCCCACGGCCGGTTATGGCGCCCAATTTGACCCCATGGCCGACAATTTACTTCTTAACAGAGGTGCAACTTCTGGACTTCTTTCAACCCAAACAGAACTCGAGCATGGCGCTCTGCCGTTAAATTATTTGGTAAACAATTGGATGTCAAGTGCGAAACTTGAGTTTGAATTCTCAAAATATTTGTCCGTTTTTGCGGGCGCCTTGGTCTATGACGACATCAATGTCTACGTCAATGTCGATGCTGTTGCGGGCTTTACATGCGCACTGGGTCCTCTCAAAATCCACATGCCGCTCTACTCAAATGAAATCGTTGCTGAGGGTGCATCTTATGAACCTTACAAAAACTGGATGTTCTCGCTCAATTTGCGCAACTTGAATCCTTGGGGCATGGCCAGACAAACAAATTAGGCGTACCCATTTAGAAGGAAGCTCTCACAAAATCTCCAATGTGAGGTGGAATCAGCCAGGTCACATATAAAGAGAAATTCCAAAGTTTTTCCTGATATGCGCCATCACCATTACCGAGTCGGATATTGTCACGACTTGCTTTAAGATTCAGTTCAAGATTTCCACCCTCGTCAAACAGGGCCTCAAGTCCGACAACCGCGTAATATCCAAATCCCACTGATGTTAAATTGCTTGTTGCGCCCATGAATTGATTTCCGTTAAAGAACGTAATCAGATCATATGAGTTATTTTCAATCCTGATAAAGTTCTCCTTGATTTGAATCGCTGTGGCAGACCCTCCAAACTCAAAAGTCCAAGCCGCTTCATCAATAATGAACGCTGAAGTACGGTATCCCAAGGAGCTGACCAACCTTCTCTCTTTGCCAAAAATACCGTAAACACGAATATCATTACTTCCCTGTCCACCACCTGGCAACATATCTGTTTCTAGGGTCCAAGGCCCAGCTGCATTTAAGTTAACAGCGTCAAGATTCATCACGAGTGCACTCTCAGGATTCCAGAAATAAAGGAGTTTTAAACCCATCATTAAACCTGGATCATATGGCATCAGCAAGGGTGAAGAATCATAGGGTATCCAAAAGTTACCTCCCCCAAGGTTGAGTAAATTGTTAATCTGGTCTTCCGTATTCCCAAGAAACAGTCTATCCTCAATGGTGTAAAGGTTCGCTTGATTGTCACCCAATTCATACCAACCCGCACCATTGTAAAATTGACTAGAATTTGAGTGGGCGCGATACACACCCAAATTTATTCCATATTCCAAACCTTGTCTTCGAGGAACGTAAAAATCATCATCATCATCCCAATTTTGGCTTAAAAGTGTGACAGGCATACATGCCCAAAAACCAATTGCGACAATGAAGGTGATTTTAAAATTCATAATGGCAAGATACAACGTGGGATATTTCGTGCCTAGTTTTGACAAATGGATTTAAGGATACTCCCCTTGTTTTTTATTTTAGGTTGTGGCATGAACGCTCCTTCTCAAGAAGAAACACAAGTAACGAGGGAGCCTAAGGCAGAAGAAAAGGTGACGGACCCTGAGCTTGAAGCCCGAGTCAGAGCAATGCTTGGCCTTGATTTTCCGACACTTGACAACGAAAACGCAGTGGACTTCCTAAACAATTGGGGGATTGAAAACAACCACGATTTTGTCACGATGCGCACAAAATACGGCGACATTGTTGTCGAACTATATGAAGATGTGCCACTGCACAAATCAAATTTCCTGTACAAGATTCACAGACAATACTACAGTCCAAGTGAATTTATTCGCGTCGTACCGGATTTTGTGATTCAGGGAGGAAATAGCGAGGAAGAAAAACCTCAACAGATGAGATATCTTATAGGCACACACGCATTACCGCAAGAAATGCGAGACAAGTATGTCCACACACGGGGTGCACTAGCGATGTCAAGATCATATATCAACAACCCAAAAAAAGCATCATCATCCTATGATTTCTATATCGTTACTGGCAGAAAGATCTCTAACAATGAATTGGCGAGTATAGAGCGCGAAAAAAGCATTCGATATACATCTCAACAAAAAAAACGCTACAACGAAATCGGAGGCACACCACATTTGGATGGTGAACATACCATTTTCGGAAGCGTCATTCAAGGAATGAACGTCGTAGATAAACTTGCTGCAACACCCACAGACAACAGTGATTGGCCTGTAGAACGCTTAGAAGTTAATATGACTTCACATTCACGTATTGAGTAGTTTTTTTGTCAGTTTAAGGAAACTGATAGTGTCAATTTACCAATGTTCTCAGTTTTCACTACGCACGTAGAGAGGGAGTAAGCGAGAATGTTTCGAATGGAGGATAGTCTCGGACGCTTGCCTGTGACCTTTAAAGTAATTTGCTTCATGCATTTTAGGTTTAATATTCAACCAAATAACGCCAAGCTTTTTAAGATATTGTTTCACCACGAAAATTAATATGATGTCAGTTGAACACCGTTGTCATCTACCAGTTTTTTTAGATTGATGATCGCGTAACGCATCCTTCCTAATGCAGTGTTAATACTGACATTTGTGGTTTCTGCGATTTCTTTAAAACTGAGATCTTGATAGATTCTCATTCTCACAACTGACTGCTGTTCCGGTGGAAGAAAATCGATCAGGTTACGCACATCAGTTTGAATCTGTTCTTGCACCAGCTTATCTTCAATGTGTGTCTCTCCAGTATCTAAAATAGAGAAAACATCAAAGTCATCGCGACTGCGCACCATAGGCATCTTTTTATTTCGACGGAAATGATCAATGGCCAAATTATGAGCAATGCGAAGAATCCAAGGAAGAAACTTCCCTTCCTCTACATATTTACCCTCACGCAAAAGTCCCACAACTTTTATAAAAGTATCTTGGAACAAATCGTTTGCCAAATCAGTATCTCTCACAATAAAATGAATTTTTGTAAAGACTCTTTCTTGGTGACGAGAAAGTAAAATTTCGAAGGCTTGCTCGTCTCCACCGCGGTAAGCACGGATTAACTCGCTGTCAGAATAAGATGCACGCATAACTCTACACTTTTAGATCAAAACGGCCAGTTGAACCGGCTTTTGAAGGATTAATTAGAGTAGAAGTGTTTCTATACGTTTTTGTTTTACTTATTTAACTATACTCAATATACAATTTTATTTCATATTAACAATTACAAAAGTACCTTTAACGTGTTAAAAAGTATTAAACCGCAATTCATGGAGATCATCATTAGGGGGGCACGCATGCACAATCTGAAGAATGTAGATGTTCGAATTCCTAAGAAAAAACTCACTGTAATCACGGGTCTCAGTGGGTCTGGGAAGAGTTCTCTTGCTTTTGATACGCTGTATGCAGAAGGCCAAAGACGGTATGTCGAATCCCTCTCCTCATACGCTAGACAATTTCTAGGACGTTTGGACAAACCAGATGTAGATTCAATACAAGGGCTCTCACCAGCAATAGCGATTGAGCAAAGATCAGCCTCAGGGGGGCCTCGAAGTACTGTCGGAACAAGAACAGAAGTGCACGATTATTTACGCATGCTCTATGCGCGAATTGGAAAAACGTACAGTCCCATTTCTGGAGAGCTTGTAAAAAGAGATCGCCCAACAGAAATCATCAACAAAATTGTCAAACTGAAGGACGACCGACGGTTTATGGTGGTTGCGCCCATCCTTGAAAAGGAAGACAGAACACGAGAAAAACACCTCGAGCTTCTTCGTCAACAAGGATTCTCAAGGGTGCTTACAAAGAGAGGGCCTGTTTTAATTGACGAACTTCTTGAGAAAAATCAGACTGAAGATGTCAATGAAAGCAATTTGCAAATTGTCATCGACAGGATGTCGGTGTCAGCAGCAAAAGAAGAGATGTCGCGGTTGGCAGATTCTCTTGAAATCGCCTTCTTTGAAGGAAATGGGGACTGTTCAGTTGTTTTTTCTGAGGAGAACGAAGTGTGGGTATTTAACAATCGATTTGAACGCGATGGGATCACATTCTCTGAGCCCAGTCCAGATTTATTTAGTTTTAATAGTCCTGTAGGGGCTTGCCCAACATGTGAGGGATTTGGAAGCACGCTTGGAATCGATCCAAACAAGGTGGTTCCAGATGCTTCAAAAAGCATTTACGAAGACGCTATCGCACCATGGCAAAGCGACAGTATGAAGAAGTGGAAGGAGAATTTAATCTTAGGAGCGGAAGAAGCAGGCATTAACATTCACGCCCCATGGCATGAATTAAGCAAAGAAGAGGTCGCAAAGGTTTGGTCTGGAACAAAGCGCATTAAAGGAATCAACAGGTTCTTTGAGTACGTTGTAAAAAAGGGATACAAAATTCAGTACCGCGTTTTACTCAGTCGATACAGAGGACGGGCGATTTGCACGGAATGCAATGGCGCAAGGATTCGGAAAGAAGCGTCATATGTGCTGATTGATCAAGTGCCTGTCACCGATATTCTTGATTGGCAAGTCAGCAAGGTCCTTAGTCATATCCAAAACATCAATCTGAGTCAAAACGATGCAATCATCGCAAAGCGGATCATTTGCGAGATCACGGAGCGACTAGAATGCCTTTGTAACTTGGGGTTGGGCTATTTAACACTCTTGAGGGCGAGCCCCACATTAAGTGGGGGCGAAAGCCAAAGAATAGGCCTAAGCACCTGCCTTGGCAGCTCTCTTGTAGGAAGCACATATGTTCTAGATGAACCCAGCATAGGACTTCACCCCCACGATACAAAACGATTAATCTCCGTTCTTTACGGACTAAGAAATCAAGGAAACACCGTCGTTGTTGTAGAGCATGATGAGGACATTATGCGCGCGGCGGATCATCTTGTGGACATGGGGCCCATGGCAGGTACGTTTGGTGGCGAAGTTGTCTTTTCTGGCAATCACAAAAAACTTGGGGATTTGCCGGTAGAACATGAATCATTGACTGCGGCTTACCTCACAAAAAGAATACGCATCGAAGCACCTGATGAACGTCGTGTTCTGAAAGACAAACTGACTATTATAGGCGCAAGAGCAAACAATCTGAAGGGATTTAACGTCGACATACCTCTGAGGGGTTTGGTCGCTGTGACCGGTGTAAGTGGTTCAGGAAAAAGCACCTTAATCACAGACATTCTTGTGCCAGCGTTAAAATCCAAACTAGAAAACTTATCTCCGTTTACAAAAGGATTTTCGGCGCTAGAAGGTGACATAAGCACAATCAGCTCGCTCGAATTCATCAATCAAAATCCCATCGGCAAATCCTCTCGATCTTGCCCTGTCACGTATGTCAAAGCATTTGATGAGATCAGAACGCTTCTAAGCAGCACAGCTCATGCAAAGGCGAAAGGATTTAAACCCTCACATTTCAGTTTTAATGTCCCTGGAGGCAGATGTGAGGTTTGCGAAGGAGAAGGGGTCATTACGGTCGGCATGCAATTCATGGCAGACCTAAAGCTCAAATGCGAAAACTGCGACGGAAAACGCTACAGTGAGGAAGTACTGGAAGTCACCTGGAATGGCAAAAACATCCACGAAATTCTCAGCATGACTGTGGAGGATGCAATCCTGTTCTTTGCCGAAGACAGAGGCAGCAAAACCAGCGCTAGTGAACGCAGACTCATCGCCAAGCTACAACCCCTTTTTGATGTAGGCCTCGGATATGTTTCTCTGGGTCAGGGCTCCAATACACTGAGTGGTGGTGAAGCACAGCGAATTAAACTTGCAACATTCTTATCTCGTGGTGACAAACAAGGCCATACACTGTTTGTGTTCGACGAGCCCACCACGGGACTCCATGTCCACGATGTTTCTAAGCTCCTTGAATCCTTTACACGACTCATAAATCAAGGTCACTCCATCGTGGTCATAGAACACCAAATGGATGTGATCAAATCCGCTGATTACGTCATAGATCTAGGCCCTGAAGGCGGAGAAGCAGGTGGCTCACTCCTATTTACAGGGACACCTGAAGCGTTAGCAAAATGTCAGGAGTCCATTACTGGAAAACATTTAGGTGAAAACAACCAAAAGAGAAGTCGCCACTAAATAGAAATTATTTTGTTTTCTTCGACAGTTTTTCTCTAAGGGCTGTCATTAGCTGCAGGGCGGAAACGTCTAAGCCTGTTGCGCTCCAGTATAAATCCGAAGTTGAGCAATCAACTAGCTTGACTTGTAATTTTGTTTTCATATCAACACAACCATACGACACAAGTACAGTTCCTTGAGCACCCGCTAAAC
>MDSY01062736.1_pt1 | contig 22758 bp, 23 predicted proteins | sample 811131 | NCBI WGS metagenome assembly MDSY01 (sample SAMN05326643, study PRJNA326480) | marine metagenome | isolation source: seawater | place: Atlantic Ocean: South West | collected 2010 | reverse complement strand
GTGGCGTTTGTTCTTGCGCTGCTCGGAGGTGAGCGCGTCCGGGTGGCGGGCCACCAAGTGATCCGCCAGGCGCCGGCAGGCGCGCCGCACCCGGTCGAAGTCGGCGCCCGGTTTCAACGGCGCCACCACGTGCAGCCCGCGCGAGCCGGTGGTTTTCACGAACGGCGTCAGGCCGGCGTCGCGCAGTGCGTCGCCCACCTGCCAGGCGGCCCGGCGCACCGGCTCGAAATCGTCGCCGGGCGGATCCAGGTCGAACACCAGTTGGTCGGGCCGGTGCGGCCGGTCCACCCGGCTGAGCCAGGCGTGCAGGGTCAGCGTCGCCTGGCTGGCCAGATAGACCAGATCGGCGGCGCGCTCGCAGAGAATATGCGTCACCGTGCCGGTGCCGCCGGGGTGATCGATGGACGCGGCGGGCAGCCAGTCCGGGAAATAATCGCTGCGGTTCTGCTGATAGAAGCCGTGCGCGCCGATGCCGTCCGGAAAGCGGTGCAGCGTCAGCGGGCGGCCGCGCAGGTGCGGCAGCATCATCGGCGCCACCCGCTGGTAGTAGTCCGCCAGATCCGATTTGCTCAGGCCGTGTTCCGGGAACAGCACCTTGTCCGGATGGGACAGGGTGATGGTCTTGCCGTCCACGGTCAGGGTGCGGTCACTCATGGTCGTGCTCCGCCTTGCCGTCGCGGGCGATGCGCGCCAGGCTGCGGCCGCTTTTCACCGAACGGTTCTGCGTGGAGGTGGGGTTGCGGCGCGCGTCGGCGTGCTCATCGTCCATCTTGATCAGCAGCCACTGGGGTTTGTCGCCGTCGCGGAAACGCTTCAGCGCGTAGCCGCCTTTCAGTTTGTCGCCGTCCAGCCACACTTCCAGCAGGCCGTCGCGGTAGGCGCTGGCCATGTCCTTGGGCGGGTCCTTGTCGGCGAGCAGATTGCGGTAGCCGCCCCGGTCCCAGACCATCACGGTGCCGGCGCCGTAGTGGCCTTCGGGAATCACGCCTTCGAAGTCCGCGTAGTCCAGCGGATGGTCTTCCACCTGCACCGCCAGCCGCTTTTCGCGCGGGTCGGTGGACGGGCCCTTGGGCACCGCCCAGGACTTCAAGGCGCCGTCGAACGCCAGCCGGAAGTCATAATGCAGCCGGCTGGCGTCGTGCTTCTGGATCACGAACCGGGGCGCGTCGCCGGCGCCGCCGGCGGGCTCGCGGCTGGCGCCCAGGTTGCGCTTGCGGTGGTACTCATTGAGCGGGTCCTTGCTCATGGCGGTCTCCGTGCTGGTTGCTCGCCTGTCCGCCAGCATAGCCCCCCGGCGCGGACGAAATCAGCGGCCAAGCGTAAAAAATCTTCAAGTCCCCGGCTTGTAACAGGCGCTGTGATAAAGTTGCCGCATGAGTATTCTGCAGCTGCCCCACGATAAGCCGGCGGCCGTGTTGATCGACTGGCACGCGACCCTGGTGGACACCCACGACGCCATGTACCACGCGGTCGACGATGTTTTGCCCAGGCTTAAGGAGCTGGGTCTTTGGGACCGGCTGCTCAAACCGGAAGAATCGAAGACCATCGAGGACGCCAAGCTGGTCAAGTACGTGCGCGAGAACAACAAGCTGCACCCCAAGATCACCGCCCAGCGGAAAATCTCGCGCACCGATATCTTCGAAGTGCTGTTCGGCGCCGACGGCGACGCCAAGCGCCGCATCCATCAGGCCTTCGACGATTGCTATAAAAAATACGTGGACGAAGTTCACCCGCTGGAGAGTGACATCCGCGTTCAACTGGAGCGGTTGCGCCAGTCCGGCGTGCCGGTGGCGTTGATCTCCAACCGCAAGCGGGAGTTCCTCGAGCACGAGCTGCGCATTGTCGACGGCACCGGCTGGGAGGATCTGTTCGACACCATTGTCTGCGGCGACGACGTGGAACACCGCAAGCCGGCGCCGGACATGCTGCTCAAGGCGCTGGACAACCTCGGCCTGACGCCGGCGGAGAACTGCTGGTACGTGGGCGACAGCACCACCGACGTGATCGCCGCCAAGGAAGCCGGCATCACCGCGATCTTCTATAACGGCGCCGGCTGGCCGGACTCCTGGCTGGACAAGATTTTCCCCAACACCGTCAGCCACCCGCACCGCCCGGACGCGGTGGTCACCAGCATCGCCGACCTGGTGCACCTGGCGCGGGTGATGCTCGCCCAGGGCAAGCGGGTGGACCGGGCCAGGGGCTAGGCCCCCATCGTCTTGCGATTGGCCCGCTGTGAATGTGGCACCATGGTACGATCTTTCGCCATCGACCGCCTTCACAGCAGGACACACCGATGAATCAATACGCCGGACCCGCCCCCGAAGCGCGCCTTCATGCCTTCCGTGATGACGCCCTCGGTGACCACGACGCCACCGCCCTGGCCGACCTGTTGCGCCGTGGCGAGCGCAGTGCGGCGCAGCTCACCGACGCCGCCATCGAGCGCATCCAGGCGGTGAACCCGGCGCTCAACGGCCTGGCGCTGGACACCTTTGAAACGGCCCGCCGAAGCGCGGACCAGCGCCTGCGGGACGGCGGGGAATTCGCCGGCGTGCCCAGCCTGATCAAGGACAACATCGACGTGGCGGGCCTGCCCACCGGCCACGGTGCCCGCGCCGTGCGACCGCGCAACGCCGCCAAGGACAGCCACTTCGCCCGCCAGTATCTGGACCAGGGGTTCGTGCTGCTGGGCAAAACCCGGCTGCCGGATTTCGGCTTCAGCGCCACCACCGAGTACGCCGGCGCGCCGGCCACCCGCAACCCCTGGGCGCCGGGCTATTCCAGCGGCGCCTCCTCCGGCGGCAGTGCCGCCCTGGTGGCGGCCGGCGCGGTGCCCATCGCCCACGGCAACGACGGCGGCGGCTCGATCCGCATTCCCGCCGCCTGCTGCGGCCTGGTGGGCCTTAAACCCACCCGCGGCCGGCTGGTGAAATCGGAAGCGTCCCGGTCGTTGCCGATCGACATCATCGCCGAGGGCGTGCTCACCCACAGCGTGCGCGACACCGCCAATTTCTTCGCCGCCGCCGAGCAGTATTACCGCAACCCCAAGCTGCCGCCGATCGGCCGGGTGGAAGGGCCGGGCCGGCGGCGCCTGCGCGTGGGCCTGGTGGTGGACTCGATCACCGGCAGCCCCACCTGTCCGCAGACCCGGGCCGTGGTGGAGGACGCCGGCCATTTGCTGGCCGGGCTCGGCCACCGGGTGGAAGAGGCGCCGGTGCCGCTGGAGCGCCGCTTTATCGACGACTTCGTGCTCTACTACGGCTTTATGGCGTTCATGGTGAGCACCTTCGGCCGCGCCCTGTTCGGGCCCGGCTTCGACCCCCGGCAGCTGGACGGCCTGACCCGGGGCCTGAGCCGCTATTACCGGCGCAAGCTGTGGAAGACACCGGCGGTGCTCTACCAGCTCAAGCGCACCTGGCAGGCCTACGCCCGCTCGTTCCAACAGTACGACGTGGTGCTGTCGCCGGTGCTCGCCCACACCACGCCGCCGCTCGGCTACCTGAGCCCCAATGTGGACTTCGAGGTGCTGATCGACCGGCTGATCAAGTACGTCAGCTTCACCCCCGCCAACAATGCTTCCGGCAGCCCGGCCCTGTCGTTGCCGCTGGGCGAAAGCCGCGAGGGCCTGCCCATCGGCGTGCAGTTCTCGGCGCTGCAGGGCGACGAAAAAACGCTGCTGGAGCTGGCCTTCGAGCTGGAGCAGGCGCGCCCCTGGCGACGTATTCAGAACTGACGGGACGGCCACCTTGAAACCGGATTTATAGACCTTATAGTCACGCTGCCGGGCTCCCTCCTGGCGGCGGCCCGGCCTGATAACGCCAATCTGGACCTGATCCCAAATCTCAGGAGGTGATTTGATGTCAGTGCAGACGCCCACCCGACCCATTACCGGACCGGCTCCGGCGATTCAGGACCCTTACCCCACCCGTCTGGCGAAAAAGCCGGACATGCCCTGGCTGAACCGCCGCGAAAAAGTGGTTAAGGGCCAGGCCGCCGACGGCCCCCTTTCCCAGCAACAACTGGACGAGTTCGAGCAGCGCGGCTTTCTGTTCGAGCCGGACTTCCTGGATCAGCGCGAAGTGCAGGAGCTCACCGGCCATTTGCACGAACTGCTCGCCCGGGATGAATTCCGGGGCCGGGATTTCAGTGTCACCGAGCCCGGCAGTGAGGAAATCCGCTCCTTGTTCGCGGTGCACTTTCTGTCCGAACGTTTCCGCCAACTGGCCCGTGACCCGCGTCTGACCGGCCGCGCCCGGCAGATACTGGGCGGCGATGTCTATGTGCACCAGTCACGGATCAACTACAAGCCGGGCTTCCACGGCAAGGGATTCAACTGGCATTCGGACTTCGAGACCTGGCACGCCGAGGACGGCATGCCGTCCATGCACGCGGTGAGCGCGTCCATCGTGCTGACCGACAACCACCACTTCAACGGGCCCCTGATGCTGATTCCCGGCTCGCACAAGGTGTTCGTGCCGTGCCTGGGCGCCACCCCGGACGACCACCACAAGCAGTCCCTGAAGACCCAGGAATTCGGCGTGCCCGGCAACGACGTGCTGCAGGCGCTGATCGAGCGGGGCGGTATCGAGGCGCCCACCGGCAAGGCCGGCGGCCTGATTCTGTTCGACTGCAACACCCTGCACGGCTCCAACGCCAATATGTCGCCGGACCCGCGCAGCAATGTGTTCTTCGTCTACAACCGCCGCGACAACGTTTGCGACCGGCCCTACGCGGCCCGGCGGCGCCGTCCCTCGTTCCTGGCCCACGGGCCCGGGGAGACGTGGACGCCGTAACCCGGTCCGGTGTCAGGGTTCGCGGTGTTTGAAGAACGTCTGGATGCTGGAAAAGTCCTTGCCGCCCAGGCCCTGGTTGCCGAGGGCGGCGTACAGGCTTTTCGCCAGTGAGCCCATGGGCGTGCTGGACTGGCTGGCCAGCGCCGCTTCCAGCGCCAGGCCCAGATCCTTGTTCATCAGTTTCACCGCGAAACCGCCGTTGTAGTCGTTGCTGGACGGCACGCCCTCCATCACGCCGGGCCAGGGGTTGTACACCTCCAGGGACCAGTTGCGTCCGGAGCTGGCTTTCATGATGTCGGAGAGCACCGCCGGGTCCAGGCCGTGGTCGGCGCCCAGTTGCAGCGCTTCGGCAGTGCCGATCATGTGCACGGCGAGCAACATGTTGTTGCAGATTTTCGCCACCTGGCCGGCGCCGTTGTCGCCGGCGCGGAACACGTTCTTGCCCATGCAGTCGAGCACCGGGCGGGCGCGTTCCACCGCCGCTTCCGGGCCGCCACAGATAAACGTCAGCGTGCCCGCTTTGGCGCCGCCGACACCGCCGGACACCGGCGCGTCGATCATGGTGCGGCCGCTGTCGGCGGCGGCGCTGGCCACCCGGCGGGCGGTGTCGGCGTCGATGGTGGAGCAGTCGATGATCAGGGTGTCCGGGTGGATGGCGTCCAGCACGCCGTCGTCGCCCAGGTACAGGCCGGTGACCGCGCCGGCGGAGGGCAGCATGCTGATCACCACCTCGGCGCCGGCCACCGCCGCCGCCGGGTCGGCGGCCACGGCGACGCCGTCCGCTTCCACGGTCTTGAGCAGGTCGGGCACCAGGTCGAAGGCGGTCACCGTATGGCCGGCCTTGACCAGATTGGCGGCCATCGGCCCGCCCATGTTGCCGACGCCGAAGAATCCGATGTTCATATTGTTCTCCTTTTTGAATCGGGCCTTATAAGAAGCTCAGGTCTTTCAGTACCCGGCGGGCGATGATCACCCGCATGATTTCGTTGGTGCCTTCCAGAATCTGATGCACCCGGCTGTCGCGCACATAGCGCTCCAGCGGGTACTCCTTGATGTAGCCGTAGCCGCCGTGCAGCTGCAGGGCCTGGTTGCAGACGTCGAAGCACAGGTCGGTGGCGAGCCGCTTGGCCATGGCGCAGAAGGTGCCTTTGTCCGCGTCGCCGTTGTCCAGCTTCCAGGCCGCCAGCCGCACCATCTGCTGCGCCGCCACCAGGTGGGTGGCCATGTCCGCCAGGGTGAACTGCACGCTCTGGAACTCGCTCACCGGCTGATCGAACTGGCGGCGCTCCTGCACGTAGCTCTGCGCCTGGGCCAGCGCCGCCGAGGCCGCGCCCAGCGAGCAGCTGGCGATATTGATGCGGCCGCCGTCCAGGCCGGCCATGGCGATCTTGAAGCCCTGGCCCTCGTCGCCGATGCGGTTTTCCACCGGCACGCGCGCGTCCTCGAGAATCACCGCCCGGGTGGGCTGGCTTTTCCAGCCCATCTTGTCCTCGTTGCGGCCGTAGCTGACGCCGGGCGTGTCCGACGGGATCGCGAAGCAGGAAATGCCGCCGGCGCCGGGCCCGCCGGTGCGCGCCATCAGCACCAGCAGGTCGGTGTCGCCGGCGCCGGAGATGAACGCCTTGGCGCCGTTCAGCACATACTCGTCGCCGTCGCGGCGGGCGCTGGTCTTCAGCGACGCCGCGTCGGAGCCGGCACCCGGCTCGGTGAGGCAATAGGAGGCCAGCGCCTCGCCGCTCATCAGCGGCCCGTTCCAGCGCTGGCGCACCGCCTCGGAGCCGAACCGGGACAGCATCCAGGTGGCCATGTTGTGGATGGTGATAAAGGCGGTGGTGGAGGTGCAGCCCGCCGCCATCTGCTCGAAGATCAGCGCCGCGTCGAGCCGGCTCAGGCCCATGCCGCCCTGGTCCTCGTCGCAGTACAGCGCGCAGAAGCCCAGCTCGCCGGCGCGGCGGATGGTGTCCTTGGGGAAGGTGCCGTGCTGGTCCCACTCGGCGGCGAACGGCGCCAGCTCCTTATCGGCGAACTGGCGCGCGGTGTCGCGGAACGCCAGCTGCTCGTCGGTGAAGTTGAAGTCCATGGCTATTTCAGGTTGATGGTCATGTTGGGGCCGCCGTGGGCGCCGTCCGGGATGTCGTCATCGAACCAGCGGCTGGTGACGGTCTTGGTCTCGGTGTAGAAGCGCACCGCCTGTTTGCCGTAGGCGTGCTGGTCCCCGTAGAAGGAGCCCTTCCAACCGGTGAAGCTGAAGAACGGCAGCGGCACCGGGATCGGCACATTGATGCCCACCTGGCCCACTTCCACCTCATGCTGATACTTGCGCGCGGCGGCGCCGCTGGCGGTGAAGATCGAGGTGCCGTTGCCGTAGGGGCTGTTGTTCACCAGCTCCAGGGCCTCTTCCAGGGTATCCACGGTCATGCAGCACAGCACCGGGCCGAAGATCTCTTCTTTGTAGAGCGCCATGTCCGGCGTCACGTCGCTGAACAGGGTGGGGCCCACCCAGTTGCCGTCCGGCAGCCCGTCCACGGTGCAATCGGAACCGTCCAGCAAACAACTGGCGCCTTCCTCCTTGCCCTGCTTGATCAGCGTCAGCACCCGGTCGCGGGCCTTGGGGCTGATCTGCGGGCCGTAGGCGGCGTTCTCGTCGTCCCAGGCGCCGGGGCGGATTTTCGCCAGCTCGTCCTTGAGTTCGTCGATCCACTGTTTGGACTCGCCCACGAACACCGCCACGCTGATCGCCATGCAGCGCTGGCCGGCGGCGCCGCAGGAAGCGCCCACCAGGTTGCTGATCACCTGATCCTTGCGCGCGTCCGGCATCACCACCATGTGGTTCTTGGCGCCGGCGAAACACTGGGCGCGCTTGAGGTGGTCGGTGGCGGTGCGGTAGACGTGCTGGCCCACCGGCACCGAGCCGACGAAGGACACCGCCTTGATCTCCGGGTGGGTGAGCAGGGTGTCCACCTGTTCCTTGCCGCCGTGGACCACCTGCAGCAGGTTCTTGGGCGCGCCGGCGCGCAGGAACAGCTCGGCGAGAATATTGGGGGTCATCGGGTCCTGCTCGGAGGGCTTGAGCACGAAGCTGTTGCCGCAGGCGATCGCCATCGGGAACATCCACAGCGGAATCATCGCCGGGAAGTTGAACGGAGTGATGCCCGCGCACACGCCCAGCGGCTGGGTCCAGGCGTGGCCGTCGATACCGCGCGCCACGTTTTCCACCGTCTCGCCCATCATCAGCGAGCCGATGTTGGCGGCGTGCTCCACCACCTCGATGCCGCGCCACACATCGCCCTTGGCGTCCGCGAACACCTTGCCGGTTTCCTTGGCCAGCACCTCGGCGATTTCATCGTGGTGCTCCTTGAGCAGGTGCTGGTAGCGCAGCATCACCCGGGCGCGCTCGGACACCGGGGTTTCCCGCCATTCCAGGAACGCCTCGCGGGCGGACTGGATGGCGCTCTCCATTTCCTCGGCGGTGGCCGCCGGTACTTCGCAGAGCACCTCCTGGGTGGCCGGGTTGGTGACTGGAATCCAGGTGTCGGTCCGGCTTTGCTGGAATTCGCCGTTGATCAGTTGCGGCAGTCGCGTGCTCATGGAGCCTCCGAAAGTGGGGGTGTTGTTCTATTATTGCTATGGTTTACCACAGTATCGTCCCCATGCGGATGGTTTCTATTGATCGCTGATGGACTATATTGCGGTATGGACTCCAACGACGTCTCCGTCATCGAGACCTCCCAGTGGCCGCTACCCCGGGACGGCCGCCGCATTGTGGTGCCCCAGGCGCTGATTCAGACGCTGGGCGGGCACCCGTTGTGCGGCGACTGCCTGCCCCACGGGGTGGGTTATTACCCGCGCGCTGCCGGCCACCAGATGGGGCGCGCCTCGCCCCGCGATCATCTGCTGATTTATTGCGTGGCCGGACGCGGTGAAGTGGACCTGGGGGGCGACACCCACCCGGTGGGCCCCGGCGATGTGCTGTTGTTCCGGGAAGGGCAGCCGCACCGCTACCGGGCCCGCCCGGACGACCCCTGGACCATATACTGGGTGCACCTGGGCGGCGCCGCCGTGGATCTGTTTTTCGATGCCATCGAGCCGGACCCGCGCGCCGGGCTGGTACCGGTGGGCCTGCACTCCCGGCTCAGCGAAGAGTTCGAAGTGCTGCTGGCCACCGCGGTGAGCTTCCAGATTCACCATCAGGTGCACGCCGCCAACGTGCTGCGCGGCCTGCTCACCTTCCTGGCGCTGGTGCGCCGCCGCCAGCAGGCGCGGCAGGCGGCGCTGGACGTGGACCGGGTGCAGAGCTACCTGCAAAGCCGCCTGCACGAACGGCTGGCCCTGGACGACCTGGTCGCCGCCACCAGCACCCTGTCGCGCTATCACTTTATTCGTGAATACAAACGCCTCACCGGGCAGACGCCGATGCAGGCGTTTCAGCACCTCAAGATCAGCCGCGCCTGCTACCTGCTGGACGTCAGCGACCTGGGCGTCAGCGACATCGCCCGCCACCTGGGCCACGACGACCCCTACTACTTCTCGCGCCTGTTCAAAAAAGTGATGGGCGTAGCGCCCCGCCACTACCGCCGCGAGCGCTCCTCCCACTGAGCGGTGCATAACCCTTTATTCTCTTGGGGTTGCAGCAATAATAAAAATGTTGCATAAAGGGGAAAATGCCTTCTCAAGGAGATAGAGAAATGTCGTTATCAGCGGAAGATAAACAGAAATACCATGACCTCATCCAATCCATCTGGTCTGGCTCCGTAAGCTCTACGCCCTCGCAAATTACTGAAGAAGTGGCGGATATTGTCGATACGGTGATTGATGAAACGTACTCATGTTCAGAAGATTTCGCCGGGACTTTGACGTTACTAGCCGCGATAGGGGGCGCGTGGATCTTGCCGCGTAACATCGTGAAGTATTATTTCGACGCCTTGGAAACCTGGCTGTCTGATGTCGAAGGCAACATCACCTATAAGATATGTATCAATCAGGCCGCTTTGAATTGGAAGAGCCCTTTGGTGCTTGCCCTGATGGGTATCTAATCGATGGATGTCCTTAAAGTTTTGTTCTGGGTCCTCGTGGCGATAAGCGCGATTTGGTACTTCAAGGACAAAGACAGTCCTGTTTTCCGCTGGTCATCATTTTGCGCTACGTTACTTATAGCCTACATTTTGATAGCCAGGATTATTGACTGAGTTTCGCGGATTTAATGATGGCGGTAACAGCTTTTTTTGAGAAATTGAAATCCAAATAATCGATGTTGCCGCTTTTCACGATTAGCATGGTTCTGTATCCCGCTGTGTTCTTTTTAAGCCTTAGATACAGGGTCGTGTCTTCGAGTTCGCGCCAGTATATTTTTACTTCGCACGATAATTTCGATGCGGGGATATCGGATCTTGCCTGCAATAATGTCCGTGCTTTTTCTGTCTTTGACGTGTCGTTTTCGAATAAGGTTTCGATGGTCGTCCGGCTAAGTTCTCGATGTGTTAGGACGTCCCCATTCTTGTACTTCATAATTAACATATCGTTGACGTGAGCCACGGTTTTCAGACTGTGATCTGGTAGAAAGAGTGTCGCTGGGCCGAAGCGCCCCGTAAGGACGGCGTCGTTTGGCGGGCTTTGGCTATCAAGCTCGATCATTTGAGTCGTGCAGGCATCAGCGAAGGCGGGAGAACCGCTCAGAACGCAAGCCGCCATCAAAGCCAGTCGAACAAGGTGCATGTTAGACCTCCAAGCATGTGTATTGCTGGATCCAGAGTTCACTATAACGATCCGGATCGCCAGGAGAGGAACGCTTCACCAGCTTGCTCTACCGCCGTCTCGAGGGCATCCCGACGCTTTACATCCCCTGGCTGGCGCGGCGGATCCTGCAGCGCCTTCTGCAACCGCTGGCGCTGCCCCCGGGGCAGCTGTTCCAGCCAGTGGCGGTCGGCGTCGCCCAGGGTGAGCGGCTCACGGCCGGCGTGGTTGCGGTGACTGACCTGATGCCAGTGCTCCAGGGCCCGGCCCAGCACCACATAGCCGAACTGCGGATCGCGGACCGGCCCGAAGGCCGCCTCGGCGCCGCCGGTGAAGCGCTCCAGCACTTTCAGCGCGCCCAGTTTGTCGGCGTACTTGCCGCCGTAGAAGACGCTGCCGGCGGCGCCCAACACGCCGCCGATCAGGGCACCGGCCCCCAGCGAGTGGCCGGCGGCGAGCGCGTCGATGCCGGCCCCGCCCAGGGCGCCGGCGCCGAAGCCGGCGGTGGCCAGGTAGGTGCGGCTGACGCCCCAGGTCCGGCGGGCCTGTTCACTGAACAGGTCGCTGCCCGGCTGCCACGCCAGGGCCTGTTCCCGGCGGCGCAGGTGGCGGTGCTGGTAAAGGGCTTCCACGTCGCGGCGCAGGCGCTGCTCCCGCTGGCGCTGCCAGTCCCGCCAGCGTTGGCCGAGTTCGTGCTCGAGGGCGTCGCGGTTGCCGTCGTCGCGCAGCCGGCCGGTTTCCCGGTGGGTGAGCATGTCCGCCAGGGCGGCGGCGATCAGTTGCAGCGCCTGATGCTGGCGGTGCCGGCGCTGATCGCGCAGATGGTGGGTGGCCTCCTCAAGCGGCGCTTCCCATTCCGGGGCCAGCTGGCCGAAACCGCGCAGCAGGCTCAGATGGGCCTCGAAGGGGGCGTGCACCGCGTCGAAATCGCGCACGATCTGGAAGTACTGACCCAGGGCGGCGCGCCAGTCGGCCAGGTGGTCGCCCGCGCCGATGCGGTTGATCAGCGCCAGGCTGGGGCGGCCGGTCCAGCGCAGGATTTCCATTTCCGCTTCCTGCTCGCGGCTGTAAGGCACCGCGCCGTCCACCACATAGAGAATGCCGGCGCCCTCCAGTATCGGCGTCAGCAGCTGGCATTCGTCATGGAAACGGGGGTCGTCGCGGTGCTGGGTGACGAAGGCGCGCACCGTGTCCGGCCGGTCCGACGCGGACAGGCTGTGCGCCTGCAGCCAGGCCAGCACCCGGCGCGGGCGCTGGAAGCCGGGGGTGTCGATCAGTTCGTACAGCAGCCGGTCGTCCACGCGCAGCGGGTAGTGGCCGTTCTCCCGGGTGGTGCCCGGCTCCAGGGCGATGGCGATGCCGTCGTTCTGGGCCAGGGTGGCGACAATGCTCGACTTGCCCTTGTTGGGGTGGCCGACCACGGCGAAACGGGGCAGGGGGCGCTCGCTCATGGGCGACACAGCCTGACCGGCCGGTGCCGGTCCACGAAGCGTTGCCACTGGGCCAGCAGTGCGCCGTCCACCAGAGCGGTTTGATCGTCGGCGGCGAGCGGCAGCAGCACGATGTCGGTGTTCGCCGGCAGGCTGTGGCGGGCGTCGTCGAGGAAGTCCGCCAGTTCGCCGGTGGGCGGCTCCCAGCCGCGCGTCAGCACCACCACCGGCAGGCCCAGGTCGGCGCGGGTGAGGGTGTCGCGGTCCTGCTCCAGGCTGGCGCTGCCGCCGGCTTCGAGCACCTGCATGGGGGCGTCCTGGAGCAGGTTTCGGGCGAGGTCGGCGCTGCCGGCGCCGGCCCAGCGGATCACCACGCCGCTTTCCGGCGGCGGCGCCAGCGTGTCGGCGGGCGGTACCGCGGGGCCGGCGCCGGCGGCGACCGGTGCCGGGCCGCTGTCCACCCAGGGCGTGGCGAAGCGCTGGCGCAGCGCCGCCCAGCCCGGGTGGCGTCGCAGCAGCACGCCGGCGCGGTGGTTCAGGTGCAGCCGCGCCAGCCCCAGCAGGATAAGCCGGGGCAGCAGCACATAGCAGAGCCACAGCATGGCCAGGAACGGCCACCAGGCGCCCAGGCGTTCCGGGTCGGCGGGAGCCTCACCGCCGAGCCGGAAGTAACGGGATTGCTCCACCAGTTCCAGGCCCGGCACGGCGCCGGGCAGCCAGCCGCGCCAGGGCCAGGCAAGCTGTTCCACCAGGGCGTGGTAGGCGGGCGCGGAGGTCTGCAGGGTGGTGCTCCAGCCGAACGCCAGATCGCGCACCAGCACCTGGACCAGCAGGGTGAGCAGGGCGGTGGCGGCGAACGCCAGGCCGGCGCCGTGGGCGGCGCGGGCGGCCAGTTGCGGATGCAGCTGGCGGAGTACCGGCGGCGCGCCGTCGCCCCGGCCCAGCAGCCGGCCCCAGGGGCGCCGGCCGCTTAACGCCTGGGCGGTGGTGGCCAGGGCGAGCAGCAGTTGCAGCAGGGCCAGCGCCAGAATCAGGGTGACGTTGATGCGGCCCTGGCCGTCCACGTACAGCACGCCGAGCATGGTCAGCACGCCCAGCACCGCGCCGGCCAGGGTCAGCGCGGCCCGGCCGCGGCGCCAGGGGCGCAGCGCCGCGCCGGCGCCGGGGGCGTCCACCGCGCTCAGCCAGGCGGCGGCGTCCGGCGGCGGCGCGCCGTCCTGTTCACGGGCCAGCGCCAGACGGCGGTCGCGGCGATGCAGAAAGTCCGGCGTGTGCTGCTGGTCGCGGCGGTATTGCGCGTCGAAGTCCAGCAACCGGCGTACGGGCGAAAGCGGCAAAGCGGTGTCCTTGGACGTTATTTAACCGGCACGGTATAGGCGACGCCTTCTTTGGCGCAGCCGCTGCAGGCGTTGCTGTATTCGCCCAGGGTTTCGCCGTTCTTGTCCAGGCCGATCACCGGGCGGTATTCCATGGTGCACATTTGCGGCCGCGGTTCCGGGCAGGGGCGGGCGTTGTCGGGGAGGTTCGCCGGGGTATGGGCGCAGCCCGCGGCTGCCAGGATCAGCGTAAGGCCGGCGAGAGGGAAGCGAATCATGGGTGTCTCCGGGGTCGGTTGCGTGTTTTATCCTGGGTCCATGTTAAAGGTGGACCCGGGGCGGGCAAGCAAGTTCTTTAGTCGCCGGGCCGACCGTGGCAATATTTTTGACCTGATTTCCAACGGGGATACCATGAATCACGTTGATTGGCGCGCGGAAGCGGCCGCCATCTGGCGGCCCAGACAGCAACGGCTGAGACCGGTGCGGCACCTGGACCCGGTGGCGCTGGACGATCTGCTCGGCGTGGACACGCAGAAACGGAAGCTGGTGCAGAACACCGAACGCTTCCTGGCCGGCAAGCCCGCCAACCATGCGCTGCTGTGGGGCAGCCGGGGCACCGGCAAGTCGTCGCTGGTGAAAGCGCTGCTGAACGAATACGCGCCGCGCGGGCTGCGCATGATCGAGGTGGAAAAGCACGACCTGGTGGACCTGCCGGAGATCGTCGATGATCTGCGCGAGCGCGCCCAGCGTTTCGTGGTGTACTGCGACGACATTGCCTTCGAGGACGGTGAAACCCAGTACAAGCACCTGAAAAGCGTGCTGGAAGGCTCGCTGGAGCTGCCGCCGGAGAACGTCCGCCTGTACGCCACCAGTAACCGCCGCCACCTGGTATCCGAGTACCAGGCCGACAACGAGCAGAGCCGGGTGGTGGGCCGTGAGATCCACCACGGCGACGTGGTGGAAGAGAAGATTTCCCTGTCCGACCGGTTCGGCCTGTCGCTGAGCTTTTACCCGATCAATGAAGCGCAGTATTTCCAGATCGTCGATCACCTGTTCGGCGAGGTCGCCGACCGCGACCGGCTGCACATTCTCGCCCGCCGCTTTTCCATGGAGCGCGGCGGGCGCTCCGGGCGCACCGCCCGGCAGTTCTATAATCAATTCGTGGGCGAGCTCTGATACCCGGGTGGCGGGCCGGTCTTGTGTTCGCCCCGGATCGGCGTGGCATACTACGGACCCTTTTCAGTGATTCGGTTTTGTATGGACTGCCAATTGCGGCACCACAGAATGATCAGTATGCCCGCCCACTGCCCGCGGCGGGGCCGCCGCCCCTATTTCCCGGATCCGCCCGTTGTCACGCTGAGTTGATGATTTACTGATAAGCTCGACGCGGCGTTGCCGCAACTGACAACGGATTGCCTATGAATCTTTCCATTCTGGTGCTGCTGCCCTTTCTGGGGGCCGCACTGCCGCCGCTGGCCGAACGTTTCAGGGCCTCGCGCACGCTGCTGGCGCTGAGCGCCGCGGCGTTGCCGGCCCTGGCGCTGGCTTTGATGGTGGCGCCCGCGCGACGGGTGATCGCCGGCGAAACGGTGCTCTCTTCACTGCAGTGGCTGCCCAGCCTGGGCCTGGACCTGGCGTTCCGCCTGGACGGCCTGGCGCTGATGTTCGCCATGCTGGTGCTGGGCATCGGCCTGCTGATTATTCTGTACGCGCGCTACTATCTGTCCGCCGATGAGAAAGCCGGGCGTTTTTACGCCTACCTGCTGCTCTTCATGGGCGCCATGCTGGGGGTGGTGACCAGTGACAACCTGCTGCTGCTGGTGGTGTTCTGGGAGCTCACCAGCCTCAGCTCGTTCTTGCTGATCGGTTTCTGGTCGCACAACAGCGGCGCCAGGAAGGGGGCGCGCATGGCGCTCACGGTCACCGGCCTGGGCGGCCTGGCGCTGCTCGCCGGGGTGCTGCTGATCGGCCAGGTGGTGGGCAGCTATTCCCTGGGCGAGGCGCTGGCCAGCGGCGACGCCATCCGCGCCAGCGGGCTCTACCCGCTGATTCTTTGCCTGGTGCTGCTGGGTATTTTCACCAAGAGTGCCCAGTTCCCGTTCCACTTCTGGCTGCCCCATGCCATGGCGGCGCCGACGCCGGTAAGTGCTTACTTGCACTCCGCCACCATGGTCAAGGCGGGGGTGTTTTTGCTGGCCCGCTTCTACCCGATGCTGGCGGGCACCAACCTGTGGTTCGACCTGGTTACGCTGGCCGGCATGGCGACGCTGCTGTGGGGGGCGCTGGCGGCGCTGTTCCAGCACGACCTGAAAGGGCTGTTGGCCTATTCCACCATCAGCCATCTGGGTCTGATCACCTTGCTGTTCGGCCTGAACACCGAGCTGGCGGCGGTGGCGGCGGTGTTCCACATCATCAACCACGCCACCTTCAAGGCGTCGCTGTTCATGGCCGCCGGCATCATTGATCACGAAACCGGCACCCGGGACATGCGCCGTATCAACGGCTTGTGGCGCTACATGCCGTACACCGCGGTGCTCGCCATGGTGGCCTCGGCGGCGATGGCCGGGGTGCCGTTGCTCAACGGCTTCCTGTCCAAGGAGATGTTCTTCGCCGAGACCCTGCAGTCCGATCGGCTCGGGGCCCTGAGCTGGGTGTTACCGCTGGGCGCCACCCTGGGGGGTGTGTTGTCGGTGGCCTATTCGGCCCGCTTTATCCATGACGTTTTCTTCAACGGCGAACCGGTGAACCTGCCCAAGTTCCCGCCCCATGAGCCGCCCCGTTACATGAAAGTGCCGGTGGAGATACTGGTGGCGCTGTGCGTGGCGGTGGGCGTGTTCCCCGCGCTCACCGTGGCCGGGCTGCTGGCGGTGGCCGGCACCGCCACGCTTGGCGGTACTCTGCCGGAATACCATCTTTCCATCTGGCACGGCTTTAACCTGCCGTTGCTGATGAGCGTCATCGCCCTGGTCGGCGGCGTGCTGGTCTACAGCCAGCGGCAGCGCCTGTTCCGGTGGCGCGCGCGCCTGCCCGAGATCAACGCCAACCTGATTTTCGAGCGCGCCATGCAGGCGGTGGCGGGGTTCGCCGGCGCGTTGAGCGGGCGCTTGCGCAACGGCTCCCTGCAGACCTATGTGGCCTGGTTGCTGGCGGTGGTCTCGCTGGTGCTGCTGACGCAGCTGGGGCCGCGTTTGCTGAGCGGCGACCGGGCGCTGCTGCCCCTGGACGGGGTGGCGCTGCTGGCCGGCGCCATGTTGATCGTGGCCGCGGTGATCACCGCCATTCTGCACCGCCACCGGATGACGGCGATCATGTCGATCAGCGTGGTGGGGCTGGTGGTTTCGCTGGTGTTCGTGCGCTTTTCGGCGCCGGATCTGGCGCTCACCCAGCTTTCCGTGGAAGTGGTCACGGTGATGCTGCTGATCCTGGCGATGTACTTTCTGCCGGTGCGCACCAGCGCCGAATCCGGCGTGTTCAGAGTGTTCCGCGATCTGTTCCTGTCGGTGGTGGTCGGCGGCGGCGTCGGCGTCATGGCGTTCGCCATGATGACCAGCGACTTCAACAGCATCAGTGGCTTCTTCCTGGAGAACGCCAAGCCGGGCGGCGGTGGCACCAATGTGGTCAACGTGATCCTGGTGGACTTCCGGGGCTTCGATACCTTCGGTGAGATCACCGTGCTGGGCATCGCCGCCATGGGCATCTACGCGCTGCTCAAGGATCTCAAACTGACCTCGCCCCGGGCGGATTCCACCGGCCGGCCCTGGGCGCGGGACGCGCACCCGCTGGTGCTGGTGACCATCTCGCGGCCGTTGCTGCCGCTGGCCCTGCTGGTGTCGGTGTACATCTTCCTGCGCGGCCATAACCTGCCCGGCGGCGGCTTTATCGCCGGCCTGGTGACGTCGGTGGCGCTGTTGCTGCAGTACGTGGCCTCCGGGGTGGGCTGGATGCACCACCGCATGCCCGGCGACTACCACCCGGTGGTGGCGTTGGGCCTGCTGCTGGCCGGGATCACCGGGGTGGCCTCCTGGTTGTTCGGCCATCCGTTCCTGACCAGCACCTTTGATTACATCCACTGGCCGCTGGTGGGCAAGTTCGAGGTGGCCAGCGCCATGCTGTTCGATACCGGTGTGTTCCTCACCGTGGTGGGCGCCACGCTGCTGATGCTGGCGAACCTCGGCAAGCTGTCGCTGTTGGACGACAAGGGCGCCGGCACCGGCGCCGGGAATGACCCTGACCAAACCGGCCAGAGAGGAGGCGCCTGATGGAAGTGATGCTTGCGTTGATCATCGCGACGCTGGTCGGTTGCGGCGTCTATCTGACCCTGCGCGCGCGCACCTTCCCGGTGATTCTGGGCATTACGCTGCTCAGCTACGGGGTCAACCTGTTCGTGTTCGTGTCCGGCCGCTTGAGCCTGAACCAGGTGCCGGTGGTGGGCATGTCCGAAAACGCCAGCGACCCCTTGCCCCAGGCGCTGGTGCTGACTGCCATTGTGATCGGTTTCGCCATGACCGCCTTTCTGGTGGTGCTGGCCCTGCGCGGCCAGGGTGAAATGAAGAGCGATCACGTGGACGGTGGCTCCGACGGGGAGGACGGCTGATGGAACATTTGATCATCGCGCCGATTCTGATCCCCGCGTTCGCGGGCATGCTGCTTTTGCTGGAGGTCCGCGAACGCCAGCACCTCCGCCGCCTCACCGGTCTGCTGGCGACCCTGGCATTGATCCCCGTGGCGCTGGGCCTGTGGCAGCAGGCGGCCAGCGGCGATATCGGCGTGTATCAGCTGGGTGACTGGCGGGCGCCGTTCGGCATCGTGCTGGTGCTCGACCGGCTGAGTGCCCTGATGGTGCTGCTCACGGCGGTGCTGGCGCTGCCGGCGCTGATCTACGGCAGCCGTGGCGACGACCGGCGCGGCGCCAACTTCCACGCGCTGTTCCAGCTGCAGCTGATGGGCATCAATGGCGCCTTCCTGACCGGCGACCTGTTCAACCTGTTCGTGTTCTTCGAGGTGCTGTTGATCGCCTCCTACGGGCTGGCCCTGCACGGCCGTGGCCCGGCCCGGGTGAAGGGCGGCATTCACTATGTGGTGCTCAACCTGATCGGTTCGGCGCTGTTCCTGGTTGCGCTGGGGCTCGCCTACGGCACCACCGGTACGCTCAATATGGCCGACTTTGCGGTCAAAGTGAGTGAACTGGAGGGTAACAGTCTGGATCTGGCGCGCCTTTCCGGCCTGCTGATGTGGGTGGTGTTCGGCCTGAAGGCGGCGCTGTTCCCGCTCTACTTCTGGCTGCCGGCCACCTACGCCAGCGCCACGGCGCCGGTGGCGGCGCTGTTCGCGATCATGACCAAGGTGGGTATCTACGCCATCGCCCGGGTGTACGGCCTGGCGTTCAGCGGCGGCGCGCTGGCCGGGCTGGGCCGGGACCCGCTGTGGATTCTGGCGCTGATCACCCTGGGCCTGGCGGCGGTGGGTGTGCTCGGCGCCCGCCGCCTCGGCGAAATGGTGGCCTATTTGCTGGTGATGTCGGTGGGCACGCTGGTGGCCGGGCTGGCCTGGTCGTCGCCGGCGGCCTTCGGCGCCATGCTTTACTACCTGATCCACTCGACCCTGGTGTGCGGCGGCCTGTTTCTGCTGGCGGACCTGGTGTCCCGGGGGCGTGGGGAACTGGCGGACCGGCTTGAAGCGGGGCCGTCCCCCGTCGGCCGCGGGGTGCTCGGCGCGCTGTTTTTCGCCGGCGCCATCGCCGTGGTCGGCCTGCCGCCGTTATCCGGCTTTATCGGCAAGGTCGCCCTGATGCAGGCGGTGCCGGCGCCGGTCTATTGGTTGCTGTTGCTGGGCGGCGGCCTGATCGCCCTGATCGGCCTGAGCCGGGCCGGGTCGACGCTGTTCTGGCGGGCCACCGGCGACGGCGAAGAACGCAGCCTGGACGGGCCGCGCCTGGCGGCCACGGTGGCGCTGCTGGCCACCACCCCGGCGCTGGCGATCTGGGGCGAGCCGGTGCTTGAAGCCTGCCTGGCGGTGGCCGGGCAGTGGGCGCAGCCCGGCCTGTATATCGACGCGGTGCTGGGCGCCGGGGAGAGTGCGTTATGAGTCGAGTATTGCCGTTTCCGCTGTTGAGCCTGTTTCTGTGGGCCACCTGGATGCTGCTTAACGGCTTCTCCTGGGGGCACGCCCTGCTCGGTCTGGTGCTCGCGGTGGTGCTGCCGCTGGGCACCCAGTCTTTCTGGCCCAATGTGCCGCGCCTGCGCAACTTCCCCAAGCTGGTGCGGTTCGTCTTGGTGGTGCATTGGGACATTCTCACCGCCAATATGGCGGTGGCGATTCTGATCCTCGGGCCGCCCCGGCGTTTGCGGCCCGGGTTCGTGGAGCTGCCGCTGGACCTCACCGACGAGTTCGCCATCACGCTGCTCGCCAGCACCATCTCGCTGACGCCGGGCACGGTCAGTGCCGATGTCGGCGAGGACCGGCGCACCCTGCTGATCCATGCCCTCGACGTGGACGACCAAGACGCCATGATCCGGCAGATCAAGCAGCGCTATGAGCGGCCACTGAAGGAGATTTTCGAATGCTAGAGACCGCGCTGACGATTGCCTTCGGGCTGTTCGTGCTGGCCCTGCTGCTCAACCTGTACCGGTTGTTGCGCGGGCCCACGCTGCCGGACCGGGCCCTGGCCCTGGACACCATGTACATCAACACCATCGGGCTGATCGTGCTGTACGGCATTTCCTCGGACAGCAAGCTCTATTTCGAGGCCGCCATGCTGATCGCGTTGATCGGCTTCGTGAGCACCGTGGCGGTGGCCAAATACATGTTGCGTGGCGACATCATCGAGTAGGGACGACACTATGAACGAGATCGTTGAATTTCTGGTCAGTGCCTTCATTCTGGTCGGGGCGGTGTTCGCGCTGGTGGGGTCCATCGGCCTGGTGCGGCTTTCGGATTTTTATCTGCGTCTGCACGGCCCGACCAAAGCCAGCACCCTGGGCGTGGGCGGCACCATTCTCGGGTCGCTGCTGTTTTTCTCCTGGCAGGAGCGGGCGTTGCAGCTCCAGGAAGTGCTGATCGTTCTGTTCCTGTTTATCACCGCACCGGTATCGGCGCACATGCTGGCCAAGGCGGCCATGCACCGCAATCTGAAGCGCCGGGAAGATACCCGCGGCGGCCCCTGGAAGCAGTAGCCGCAAGCGGGTTTAATAGTGCTTGTTGTGCAGGAATTATGAAATTTGTAAAAGGTATTAGGACGTGGAAACTTTTTCCAAAGGCGGCCAGTCCTAATCAATAGCTACGGACCGGTACCCCCGATCCCCCAGTACCCTCACCGGTTCGTAGCTTCTGGACACCCCGGTCTCTCCCCCAGGAGGCTGGGGCGGCAAGCCTCCCTGGCAGCGCAGTCGTTCCCTTCCCCCACTTGCTGCCAGGGATTTTTTTTGCCCACTGAAAAGTGGGACTTCCCCTCTTCCTTCTTCTTGCCGTTCACTGAAGCAAGAGGCATGCCTGTTTTTGGAAATCGGTAAAAGACGTTTTATGTCAGTGGGTTACACTGAGTCGGCACGCTTTGGTCGGTGCCGCCCCTGCGCCAGAGCGGTGTCGTAAAACGTCGCCGGAGTGACGGACCCGGTCAGCCCGCCGGGTCCGGCGGCACCGCCAGCCAGGTGCCGAGCTGGCGCCAGGCCTCGTCGCAGCCGCTGCCGTTGGTGGCGGAAAACAGCTGGGCGCTGAGCGGCGCCGGGTGATCGCGGACGTCCTTGAGCACCTGCAGCAGGGTGTTCTTGGCGGCGCCGTACTTGAGTTTGTCCGCCTTGGTGATCAGCAGGTGCAGCGGCATGCCGGCGCGTGCCGACCATTCCAGAATCAGACGGTCGAAATCCTTGAGCGGATGGCGGATGTCCATCAGCAGCACCAGCCCGGTGAGGCTTTGCCGGCGCGCCAGATAATCGTCCAGGTCGCGCTGCCATTGCTGGCGGGTCACCTTGTCCACCTTGGCGTAGCCGTAGCCGGGCAGGTCCACCAGGCGCCGCTCCTCGTCCAGCTCGAAGAAGTTCAGCAGCTGGGTGCGGCCCGGGGTCTTGGAGGTGCGCGCCAGGGTGCGCTGGCCGGTGAGGCGGTTGATGGCGCTGGATTTGCCGGCGTTGGAGCGGCCGGCGAAGGCCACCTCGAAGCCCGCGTCCGGGGGGCACTGTTCCACGTTCTGGGCGCTTTTCAGGAAGCGGGCCTGGTGGAGAAGGCGCTGGGTCGGATCTTGGGCCATTATCGGTCTCTCAGTGAGCGCGGACAGCGAATACCCGCGCCTTTAATAAGGCATATGACGGGAGCGAACCTCTAGTATATAATGCGCGCCGTCGCGCGTTCGCCGTGCGGCCGACGTTCTACAGGTGTTTGTGTGCAAAGGCAAATTCGGCGCCGACGCCTGAGTAAGCCAGCATGTCGCCAGCTCATGGGGAGATTCACATGAAAGGTTTTGCCACGGGGCTCGCCCTCGCCATCGCTATGAGCCTGTCGGCCGGTGCCCAGGCCGAATCCGTCAAAGAGCTCTATGATCAGAGCTGCACCTACTGCCATGCCAGCGGTGCCGCCGGCGCCCCCAAAACCGGGGACCAGGCCGCCTGGAAGCCGCGCATGGACAAAGGCATGGACACGCTGGTCAAGCACGTCGAGGAGGGCTACAACGCCATGCCCCCGGGCGGCATGTGCGGCGACTGCTCCAAAGAAGATTATCGTGCTCTTATTGAATACATGACCAAGTAATCCCTGCTCTTGAAGGAAAGGCCATGAAGTGTTTCAAGCTGTTCGTGCTGTTGGCTGCCGTGGTGGCCACCCCCTTCGCCCTGGCCGAGGGCGACCCGGAAGCCGGTAAAGAGAAAGCCCAGGTATGCGCGGCCTGCCATGGTCCGGACGGCAATTCCCCCTCCGGCCAGTACCCGAGTCTGGCGGGACAGGGCGAGCCCTACCTGATCAAGCAGCTTAAGGCCTACAAATCCGGTGAGCGCGAGAACGCCATCATGCAGGGCCAGGCCGCCAACCTGAGCGAGCAGGACATGCAGGATCTGGCTGCCTTCTTCACCGAGCAGTCCGTGGAAACCGGGCAGGTGAAGCAGGACTTGGTGGAGATGGGCGAGCGCATCTACCGCGGTGGCGACGTGGAGCAGGGCATCCCCGCCTGCGCCGGTTGCCACGGCCCCGCCGGTCAGGGCGTCGACGCCGCCGGTTTCCCGGCACTGGCCGGCCAGCAGCCCGCCTACACGGAAAGCCAGCTGAAAGCGTTCCGCGCCGTCGGCCGCGAGGACATCGGCGACATGGCCAAGCGTGACAACGATCCCCAGGCGATGATGCGCACCCTGGCGGCGAAGATGAGCGACGCCCAGATCCAGGCGGTCTCCAGCGCCCCGTCGTCCATCCGTCTCCCCGGCACGGACTCGAAGCAAAGGGCGAACCGGAAGTGCTGAGAGCTTACAGTGTTCACCAGAAGGATGTGCACTCACCCCAAGTGTGGCCGAACCC